>Ga0157364_1006499_pt1 | contig 12019 bp, 6 predicted proteins | sample AttsexASBM2_FD_111476 | JGI IMG/M metagenome (GOLD analysis project Ga0157364, IMG submission 111476) | Fungus gardens microbial communities from leaf cutter ant in Ribeirão Preto, State of São Paulo, Brazil - Atta sexdens ASBM2 | ecosystem: Host-associated > Fungi > Mycelium > Unclassified ...
TAGCGGGAGACAATCTTGACAGAATGCTTTTTCGCATACCTGGTTGAGAGAGGTAACAGTATGCTCTTTATGCATCATCGTGGCATCTGACGGAGTGGGACTGGTCTTCTGCTTCTTTTGATGTGGTTTTCTCGTTGGTTTACTAGGAAACGCACGTTCATGGCTAAGATCCTCGCTATCAAAACGGTTTCCGTAGGCTGCTATAAAAAAGAATCAAAGTTGCGTGTGCATGAAACTAAAAATTATTGATAACTTCTATTATTTTTAAAGTCTGAGTTTTCAATATAAGATAGAAGAATCTTAGAATTAAAAATCTAATATATTTAATTTCTTTTTAATTCTAAGCTAAAAATAAAGAAGTTATTAAAATTTTATTGTTAATTATATTAAATTTTAAATTCTAAGAATACCACAATTTAAGATTTTAAAAATATTAATGACTTTCATTATTTTTAAAATCTGCATTTGTATGTAAGCTTAGAATTAAAAAAAATCTAGTAGATTTAATTTCTTTTTTATTCTAAAAATAAAAAGTTATTAAAATTTTATTAACTAGTGACTATATTAGAATTCAAATTCTAAGTCTATAAAGATTTTAAAAATAATGGATATTATTCATAATTTTTATTTAATAAAGAATTTATTACGATTTTTAAAATTTGTAAAATATATTTTATAGTCGAAAAATTTTGTTTTTTATCATTATAATCATTTATAACGATACTGAATATACAATTGGAACATTTGTTAAATTTAACACATTTCATGTGTTCCAAACAGTCAACTCAAATTTTTGTGTTAATTTAATACAAGATAAATATGTTAGAAAGTAAAAATCACAACACAATCATTTACAACAAAAATAACAAAAAAATATAATAGTGACGTAATATTTAACGGGAGGACTAGTAAGTTTTTGAACGAATTTTACAGTTTTAAATTTAGAACTTTGTTGACTATGCATTGATCTACATAAAAGACATAATTCTTTTAATGTTACTCCAGAACCGATATATCAGCTACTGATCTAAATGATAAAAAAAATTTTTTCCGTATCCGAGGTTTGTATTGTTATATGTTTTTAGAATAACTATTATAATTATATTAAATAGCATTTGTAGAACTTTATATATAGAACTTTATAACAACAATTATATAAACAATTATAAAAGTATTGTTATATCGAAATTTAGGATGTAGTAAAGTAATAAATAGATATAGAGTTACATCAATTTACTTCGTATAAATGTATAAGAGTACATAAATACAAAATAAGCATGGAAAGAAATAATTTTGATAAAAAACGGCGGAAACTTATTTGTACTCCCAATAACATTTATGATATGTTATATTAATATGTATTTTATTCATTTATCTTTACTTCATTTATCTTTAATATACATTTATTTTTAACATATAATAATTTTTAATAAGATTTATTTTTAACATACAATAATTTTTTTATTATTTGTTTATAAATTGCGTTATTTTAAATGTTGAATATTAATTTAATACAAAATATTTAAATGACAGTTACATTTATTAAATTATCACATGGATACGTTAAACATTTAACAACAATTTTAATAAGGATCGATTTTAACAGAAATGTGTTCTATTGCATAAAAGTGAATAATTTTTTAAATAAAAATGTTTACCTGCATGATCAGTGTATGGACTTTCACCAGAATTTGCTGGTGCAGAATCGAGATTCGCGTTTCGTTGTAGGTGAACGGAATTGCCAAGTCGTAAATATTCTTCGCTACTTATCTGCTCTTTGGAACGAAATTTTACTATCAACTGTGTCTCTGCGTGCGAATTTCCCGCTAAAAAGGATTATCACCGAATTTTTTATAGCAACGTGTCAAAATACGCATAATCTAGGTATATCAAGGCGAGATCGCTTACCAATACAACCGTAGACTCCCGAGTCCGAGGAAACTATATCGATTATTTTCAAAGCTCCCTTTCTGCTGATCTTATATTTTCTGGATTTTCGTATTTCCTTATTATCTTTCGTCCATACGATCTGTGCTCTGATAATATTGTATTTGTAGTTATTTTGTTCGATTCGCAGTTACATAGATTTTGTACTTACTTGTCAAACTTTCGAACGGGACAGCGAATTTTAATAGAAGATGTCCCCTGAAAAATCTTGGCAATTCCGCCAATCTTCAAATCCACCTTTGCATTAATATCTGTTTGATTGTACGTGGTATTCAGGCTCGTGATGGTTGGTGGCATGTTAGAGCTTAAGTCTGAGTCATGGCAGGCTCTGGTGTTACAAGGTTTTTCGCTGGCTGGCTTTTGAGCCGGACATTCGCGTTCCTCGCGACTCTGCTTGCGACCTTGCGCCATTATCTGCTCGCAAATTACGTCTCGCTTCTTCACACCACCACCGCATGTTCTTGAACACTAAAATTATTCATTTAGATCAAAGAAGTTTAGAATTTTTAAAACGTGCTTCCTAGAGTACTTACAATTACATATATAAATCAAATTATATAGAATATATTGCTGCAATTAGATAATTCAAATTCTAAAATTTCTAACAGATAATTTAAATACACATTTTAGTTTATATTTGAAAATAATTTAATATATTTTAATAAAATAATTTAATATTTTTTAGTTTTACTAATTTTACTATATTTTAATATAGGAAAGGCCCCAAGGTTATGAGATACCGAGTTCATTTTAGATAAATGCTAGAAGTCTATAGGCAAAATTTATAAAAATAGTAGGTCATTTTAAAGGGAATTTAATAAACTTTAAGATAATGTTATGTAAAATTTAATTTAAATTGTATTTTTTTTTAATTAAAAAAATATAAAAAAGTAAACCACAAAAAATTGTGCTCCTAATATGAGATGCCCTCTCTAGAAATTGATAATAAAATGCAAAGTACATCAGTATTGCAATTAAAAAATTTTATGTAATGTTTCTAAAATACAAACAGACACAGCGTGCGTGAAAAATGCGATGCATTGTACCCAGGATTCGTCTTCGGTAATTGAAAGCAAGCATCGCAGAAATAGGTACTCGATGTTCATTCCTTTTTATAGGTTTGTCCTTTTTATTATTGTACAATAACATTTATACTTTAGCAACGATTTTCATTATGACATAGGAGCATAAGTTATTTCATATTAGAAATACTTTGGATATCTCTTATTTCGATTTCCACGCTTTACGATTTTACGATCATCAAATCTTACTTCTGTAATTAAGCAATTCAAAATATCCCATATTTTTCTATTAGTACGATCTTATAGCTCTATCATGACATGAAAAATTTGCCAAATATTTATTTATTAAATAATAAACAAGGTTTTAAGGCTTATCTCAATGAAATTTGAAGACATCCCTACTGGAAAAAAATCACGTCACACAGTTGCATAATGAAATCGTGTAGTTAAACATGTAAATCACGTAACGGATTGTTTCAAATCATCCAGTCAAAAACATCACTGGTGACTTGGACATGTAAATTAAGAAACGAGACATATAGTTGGGGATTAAACCAGTAGGTTGCTATTCTGTCTCTCTCTCTCTCTCTCTCTCTCTCTCTCTCTCTCCCCCCCTCCTCCCTCACACACACACATATACACGCACGCACGCACGCACGCACGCACGCACACACACACACACACATACACACACACAAATAGATATATCTACAATTTCGGATAAATTTAGAAACATCATTAAAGACTTGAACGTGAAATTAACCAACGTTTGTTGGCGTAAATAAAATGAACACAATAATTAAAACACAATAATTAAAGCACGAAAGATGTTTGGTCTTATGATTGTCTTAGTCTTATAACAAATCTATAAGATTTTTTGTAATGATTGCGATGCGTCCTATGTCAGACAAACAGGCTGATGCGTGAGTTACAAATCAGAATATCTGAGCACAAAAATAATATTTAAAAAATACGCAAAATCATTCGATAATAATTAAACATAGAATGCATTATAGTAATTTTGATAGAACAAATGTGAGAATATCAGATACCGAACTATTTTTTATATATGCAAAAGTGTCTAATTTCATTAATATTATACATAAAAAAGCAAAAGACGGATTAAATTTAAAATCGGATATAGAACATCATTTTACATTATTTATATGTCAATATTGAATATATATATAACGTGTCAATATGAATTATAAATACACACAGATTTCATATACCATCCTTAAAACTATCTCGATATTATAAATAATATTTTTTGTTGAATTCATCATCTAAATTTATGTAACTTTAATATAAGCCTATAAGGAAAGTGATATATCTTTGTTTTAATGAACTCATTTAAAATTTGACCTGTAAGACGACCTGCAATTTTCACATATATTCGTGAAAATTTTATATTTGGAATAATTGCGGATTTTTATATTTTATAGTTAATTTTTAAGTAATTTCGGATCCTTGAGATGAATTATTTCAGTTTTTCTTACATAAAATACTATATTTAATCTATCTAATTAATTCCATTTTATTGTTTATAATTAGAGAGAAATGGCGATGATCGCTGATCTATCATTATTAATTTCACTTGACTAATTAACTGTGATTGAAAACGCTGAGATGACTGGAGTGTTTCTCATACTGAGAATTCTATTTTGGATTTTTGATTGTGCTAAAGATTTGAACGAGTCGAAATGTTTACTCGATAAAGAGATTTTTATACATATAAATCTGCGCAACGTTTACAGTGCTTTACTCTCATTAATCTATCTCTTATATATATCGTTGTTAATTGAAAATAATGTTTCACAATACTCTCTCTCTCTTGTACATAATTTTCTTAAAATGATTAAATTTTTTAATGATTTTTTCTATAAAATATTTTTTTCTATAAAAATAAGAAATTTTTGCCTCTTTATATCGAGTAGATTCTCTCATGTTCTTTTTGTACGAGGGAGAAGTAGTTTATGTCACTATTCTGTTCCGAGTATAACAAAAGAGTTCGTGTGTAACGAAAAAAGAGCTTTTTCCTCGAGATTGTTGAAGCCTTATATAAACGTGTACAAACATATACCTTCCCCCATTCGCCTGTGCTCCATTTGACAGGACAATCCAGTACATTGCAGTATCGTCTATCGGCGGGCGGTGGTTGCGGACACATGTAATTTGGAACAGTCACTGCTCTGTTGGTGCCGGGTGTCACCTCGTGGATACAAGCAACGTCACGTGTCTGTATACCAATACCGCAAGGGCTCATGCAAGTGGAGAATTCGCTATAATTCCACCTGCGGGCGCAGACGATCACACGTTTGTCAGAAAAGATCGCACAGAGAATTGCATCGTAACATTAATTAAACTTTCTCAATTGCATACAATTCGCAAAATTATACGATAAGGCATATTATAAAAAGATCATTCAAGTATTTTTAAATATAATTATAAATATATAAAACTTGAAAATGAGAAAATAAAATAATAGATTAAGAGGCGAAATAAACAATGTCATCAATTTATAAAATAAAATGATCAAATTTTCCATATTCTTATTTGTAGAGCATTACTGCTCACATTGAATAAAATTTGTAAACATACAGTGAGTACAAAAAGTATTCGTACAGAGAAAATATTTTTTAAAAAACTTTATTTTTTAAAATTAAATATTATCCAGCGAGAAATCAGTCGTCGAATCGATATCGATACGATGATTTCAACACCAATTTGACGTCGATTCGTTTAATTGATGATCATTTCTTGCTGGGTAATTAACAATTTATTCATAAAGTATAAAATAGACTGTAAATAGATTGTTTCTTAAAATTATATATACCAAAAAGATATTAATTATAGAAAATGTATTATCTAAAAAAAATAAGCGAAAATTAAAAAATCCATTGTTACTCATTGAATGCTCAAAAAATATTACGTGCAGTTAAGGAATTTAGCTGATAATATCAGAAATACATGCGAAGTTCATTTGTATATGTTAGAACAGAAATGTATTTATTGTATAAAATTGCTAATTAATGTTTTATGTTTTACAAATAAGACTTCTTTTTATAAAAAATTTCGTTGTATGAATACTTTTTGCTCTCATTATAGTACATACAAAGTGTTATATGTTGTTATTTTGATATCAACATTATATGAAGATATCATTTTAACATCAAAATGTCGACAAATAATATTCAGTTTGCGCGCGCGCTACCTAGTATATTTAAATTCTGGAGTTATTGAAATCTTTTTAACATTTAATAAGATGTATGACTATTTATTATTTATTAGTTACATCTTATTAAATATTAAAAAGACTCTGTACCAAAAAATTTTCATGATTGCTGAACGGAGACCGTTCTATTGACCGTGTCTATTTGGGAGAATTTATCCATGGAAAGATCGTTTCCAAAGCACTTTAAAGCTAGTATCAAGGCTGAAGATAGCTATTTTGAATGTTTATTATTTTTTTCTATTTAATAGATGTAAACAATCCAGAATTGTTTTCAATGAATATTGAATAATTTGATAAATTAAAACACACAAAATTTTGTGGTCAAACTTATTTGACTTTATATTTTTTTATTAGCTATAAGAAACAATCCCAAGGTACTTAGCAATTAAGCAAATTAAACATTATTATGTAACAGAAGTTATATAATATTCTAATATTTAGGCATTAAACTAATCAATAGCGCAGAATTATAATTTACCTTGGAGGACATGGATGATCATTACAGACTCGTATCCTCGCTTCTGGCTTCGTTTCCGCGGAGCATAAAAGTGGCATCACCGTTTTCCCGGTGTCGTCTCGCACACAATTTATAATAAGATCTTGAACACCTAGGAAGAAATAGAAACATATGTAAAATCGGTATGTGCGATTCATAAACGATAGATAATCCGCCCGAAGCGTATGTTCTTGTTCCTTTGTATTGCATTAGTCGACACAGAATAATCTTAATACGATTATACCTCAACGCTGTTAATTGCACAATGACATCAGCACGATTTTGCTGGGCTAATTAAGGGCTACATCGACGAGTTAAATTCATTTCGCTAATCCTATTTAATAAACGATTAATATCGACTTTGTGACAGACTGCACAATGCTCTTCTATCTCGTTTATAAATATCTATCTTTCTTCTATCGCATAGAAAATTAGAAAGAATAAATTATCAGGAGTTATTAAATCGTTTTATTTATTCAAGGATACTAAAAAATATACCTGTAAATAAAATGTGCGGAAAGTGTGTTTTTACTAATGGATATAATAAAATATTTATAATATAGCAAATACATAATTGAGTCTATTTGAGTTTATTTGAGGAGGATGGGCAAAATAAAGGCACAATTTTACTTAGATTCTTTTTCCGGAAATTAGCTTCTTTATATGTATAATAGTGATCGTAATAGAAAAGTATTGTAACATGTAATTTCTTAAAGATATTACATAAATTCATTTGATACCCATTTGTGTACAATATAATAAAAAAGTATCACACAAGTTATTTTAATTTTTATTAAAATCAAGATTTTGAAATTAGTAGAGTTCGACTGAAACTTTCACCGAAACTGAAACGAACACTCATTACGTGTCAGTTTCGACTAAAATCATACAGCTTTTCTTCATACATATTAATTTTAAAATGTGTAATTATTGTTTCAATAATTATGATGTTTATAAAGAAATATTTATTGGAAGTACAAATTAATTCGGTCCGTTTTTTGTGCATTTATTTCAAAACAAAATGAATGAACAGATCAATTAAAGTATTGTCGTTGCCTACTACTTTTTCTCATCTCTCAGGCAATTTTTGAATTCTCGATAAAAACTCGTCTCTCGAAATAACTCGTCTTTGGAGGCGATTCAATTTTGGAGCCAATTTTCGATTTCTATGAAAGAAGTGAACCAGTGACTTGCTGCATCCTTCAGAACAACCAGTAATCAGAAGGAGCAATGTCGGGAGAATACGGCGGGTGCGGTAACATCCCATTTGAGCGTTTCCAAATATTTTTTTACGACTTTAGCGACATGAGGACGAGCGTTGTCATGAAGAAGAATAACTTTATCATGTATTTGCTCATATTCCGGCCGTTTTTCTCGCAATGCACAGTTCAAACGAATCAATTGTCGCCCGTAATGGAATCGCCAAATTTCAGCAGCTCATAGTAAACAAGATCCTTTTGGTTCCACCAGATACAGAGCATTTTTGAACCATGAATATTCAATCGTGATGTTGAGGTCGATAGCAACGATTGACCGGGCTTAGCGTAGTATTTTTTCTTCTTGGGGTTGTCGTAGAATATCCACTTCTCATCTCCAGTCACAATCCGATGCAAACCTTTTCTTTGTTGTCTTTGAATCAGCTGTTCGGAAGTAAAAAATCGCCTTTCAATGTCTCTCGGTTTGTGTTCATAAGGCATTCAATTTCCTTGTTTTTGAATCATTCCTATGGCTCTCAACCATACAGAAACGGCTTGTTGAGTTACCCCCAATGATTCTGCAAGCTCCTCTTGCTTTGATTCTGATCTTCTTCGAGTAATGTCTCTAATTCTTTCTCTTCGAATTTTTTTGGCTGTCCAGAGCGAGGTTTGTCTTCAACGTTGAAATCTCCATCCTTGAAACGTCGAAATCATTCCCTACATGATTTATCAGTTGGAGCAATGTCCATAAATAAACCATAAACTTCGACAAGCATTCGATGGGCACTTTTCTTCCAATTAAAGCAGAAAATCAAAACTTCTCGCAAATGTTGCTTGGTTAATATAAAATTCATTTCAAACACAGTAAAAATCAAAGTTTTTATGAAACTCAAAGCAATATAAACTGAATATTATTAGCAGATGTTTAACCTCTTTTGAAACCGCCAAAACCAACTGTCGTTATGAACCATTCACAACAGCTGAAACTATCTTTAGGGAAACGGATCGAACTAATTTGTACTCCCAATATATTCTTTGGCCAAAACTGACACACCCGAAATTTTGATTTCCAATTCGACTAAAATTTAATTATTGTTTGAATAAATTTATGAAGAAAAACTATAAGATATGTGTCTACCATATACATATGGCCTTTATAGGATTCGTATTTTTTAATTTTGGTTTCAGTTTCGGTTGATATTGATATATAGCCAAGTGTTTCGATTCAGTTTCGACAAAAGTTTCGGTCGGACTCTAGTAATTAGGATCTTATTCCGTCCATTTCCTTAAATAAACTCTCTAAATTTCTTAGAGGAAGATTCTTAGAGGAAAACTCCAAGGGATTATTTTCTCGATAACGATGATAGATATGATTTCGATCTATAAGACCTTTTTCGGTCTTGTCAAGAGAAAATAGTCTTGTGGCATTATTCCGATGGTATCTATCATCGTTTCCGAAATAATAGTCCTTTTATTTATATGTGCATATTTTTTTTTATCAAAGAATGTATAGAGTAACTTCGGCAAATACGCCGCGTTAGGATTTACGCCGGAGAAGTCGGAAAAAATAGAAAGAATGAGGATTTTGCCGTAACTACTCTGTTACATGCCTTTATGTTATATTAATATTATATTATAATTTCAATTTCTTACTGTTAACTCTTATCGTACAAGATACAAGATTTGATGCCTCATTCATGCAAACGTGAGGATGCACTAGATCCGTTCGTTTTTTTATCTATTCAAAATAATTTTAAAAAATCTCTAAAAATTCAACAACATGCTTTCAACTTTTTAGAATAAATATTGGAATTTCATTTTGAAAAATAATAAAATGTAGTATAATTACTGAAACACTCAAAGAAATTTACATGAACAGGAATCGCTCGGTCACTAGTGATCCATACTTGTAAGATAAGGATTAATATTAATAAAATTATTGTGAGTTGAATCGATTTGTTACTGTGTTAAGTAGCGCCATCATAAGTTATAATTTGCATAAAATAATTACTGTAGGACGTGCAAAAGACTTAATGGTTATTTCGTGATACATGAGTATAGAGGAATAGTAAAGCATTGTATAACAAAATACAAGTATTTTGCTCTTGTATTCTTTGATTAGTTTGTTATCTTGTATATTCTACCTGTTTGAGATATACAGCATTTTTAGCAGACGGAGTTTATGCCCAAAGCATACAAAGTGCGCAGATTGAATTCAGTGCACTAAATGCAATAAACGCATTTGACATATGTACCTCATGTCATAACACTTGTAATACATGTGGAAAGATTGTAATTATTATTTATTACTTTATATACATATTTATCATTCTTATTATTTATTAAAACATTGACACAATAACTTATAAAATATGTAAACATATTTTATAAGTTATTGTGTCATTTTACGTCTTATTTATACGCATTATTTGTAAATTTTTCATGAGCTGTACATACCTCCCCCCTTCTGCTTATGAGTAGCCATATATCCCACTTTTATGATAAAACTACAAGAGTTTAAAAAAAAATTCACTTTTTAATACGAAATATAAATATTTCTAATATTTTTTTTATAATAGTATAATAGTAGTTTTATAATAGTAGTATAACAGTACAAAGTTATTGATATAGTTTGTTTACTTTAAACATAGTAAATAACTACTTAATAAATTAAATTTTTAATAAGTGTGGCATATATATCGAAGTTACTCTATATGTACTTTATTAATAAAAATAATGATTCTTGGAATTTGTTTAAAAACTTGATATGAAACAAGTGAAATCTTGATATATGACATTAAATTTTATTCGGGGATAATAAAAATTCGCAAATATTTTCATTTCACACAATAGATACGTCATAGAGTAATGGAATCCTAAAGCTATATTTGGGATATGTGATATTTTTAGGATATCCCTATGATGTATTTCGGATATTTCTGCTGTATGGGACACAATAATATTCCAGACCTTTACTATACACACAATGAATCGTTTGTGTCTCGAGTTAATTTGTTTTATTATTTTTACTGTTGACAAGTAAACAAAAATTAAATGATTCTACATATACTTTAATAAAAGTATTTATAAAGTAGTATTAAAAAAAAAGGAAAAGAAGAGATTGCTAAATGTTTCTAGTATTTCAAATAAAATGTGCAAGACATGAATAATCTAATCGTTTGTATCAAGGGCTAATTTAATGATTTCTCGAACGAAATATTTGTTCATTGGCATGATGCAAACTTAAGTGGAAATTGTTCATCATTTAAAATCCATATATGTGACAAAATTGAGAACTTGAAACGCGGATTTCTCGAGCAATAGAGCTCGGCCTCTTATCTGTTCGGGCATATTATCAAAGCAATTTTAGTGAACAATAGTTGTTCACGAATTGTTACCTCCTAAGCATGTCGCGCTGCAGGGGGTATAGCCAGTTTCCTTCCATGAGTACGTAGTTTGCACGTCGCTACCCGGGGCGACCTTGATACTGCTGTCGTATCCGCTTCCGCCGGAACTACCGGATGATGATTTACTGTATGAATCCGTTAGGCTCGACTCGGCGTATCCGCTATCGCCAACTGTGTCGATCCTATAGGATAAGCTGTTCTCCAGCAAACCGCACGGCTCCATCGTACACTTCTCCGTTTCAACAGGTTTCGGGCCGGAGCACTGACTGTCCGGTAATTTAGCGATGGTTTGGCTGAACTCGAGAAATATCTTGCAGCGCACCTCTCTGTGTCTGACACCCTCGCCGCAGGTGACACTGCAGGGAGACCACTCCTCGGCGATGAACCTGAGGACCCAAATTTTACGATTGATACATTCCCGAGTTCACGTAAGTATAAGACAATACGATAACTAGTAACTAGAATTTTGGGTCACGATGAAAAGATGAAAAATGCGTTGGACGCCTAAGATTTGATCATTTATTTTCCATATATGAAAAAAAATGCGTCCAACGCATTTTTCATCATCTTTTCGCGACTCCAAATTCTAGTTATCATAGTTTCTAATTGAGTTCACGTTCGCTTATCCTACACACACACACACACACACACACACACACACACACACACACACACACACACACACACACACACACACACACACACACAACCACACA
>Ga0157364_1006500_pt1 | contig 12019 bp, 7 predicted proteins | sample AttsexASBM2_FD_111476 | JGI IMG/M metagenome (GOLD analysis project Ga0157364, IMG submission 111476) | Fungus gardens microbial communities from leaf cutter ant in Ribeirão Preto, State of São Paulo, Brazil - Atta sexdens ASBM2 | ecosystem: Host-associated > Fungi > Mycelium > Unclassified ...
AGAAGGCCAAATGTTAACGCTTTAAAACCACAAAAAGGCGGGAAGATATATAAAATTTAAATTGTTATTTCAGTTGTATCAAATCTAAAGTTCAGAACTTTTTTGTACACCTAATATTTATATCTGGCGCCGACAATCTTGTAATTCACCACATAATTCACTCCGCTTAAATATATTTAACGTTATAATTTTTGTATCATAATAGTAGGTGAATCTATCCATAAGTTATAATTGTATATACAGGGTGTACCAGAGTTAGCGCAGGGGCTGACACGTACATATTCCTCATGAAAATAAATCGAAAATGTTAATAGCAAAATTTTAAGGAATCAATAGTTTTCAAATGATGAGCTTTTGAAAATAACCAACCACAGGGCATAAAATTCGCGCTGTCAGGAGCGGCGCAACTAAGCGGTCGACTGCGCGAACGTTTTGACGGACGTATTGCTCAACGACACGATATTGCCGAACGAGTATTGCAAAGTTTCGAGTATTGAAATTTCTATATTAACTACTGCCGTATTCTTAAATTGAGTCCAATTTAATTGATGAGAAGTAATGTGTCAATTGCAAATTCGATAAATAAATAAATTTATAAATAAAATTAATATTAATTAAATGATTGAAACAAATAACATCAATTGACAGATATTCGCAAAACTTCTTTCCTGTCACAAGTAACATTAGCAAAAAAATTTATATTTGAAATACGCATTTGATATAAATAAATATTTCATATTTAGAAAATGAAACGAACGAAATTCCGAATTATGATAGGAGAAAAAGGAAAACTAATATAGTGAAGAAATCGAAGTTAGCAAGTAATAAACTGTAAATATCTGTCAATTGATGTTTTTAACGTTATTTGTTTGGATCATTTAATTAATATTGATTTTATTTATAAATTTATTTATTTATCGAATTTGCAACTAACATTATTTCTCATCAATTAAATTGGACTCAATTTAAGAATACGGCAGTAGTTAATATAGAAATTTCACGAAACTTTGCAATACTCGTTCGGCATCGTGCCGTTGAGTGATACGTCCGTCAAAGCATTCGCGCGGGCGACCACTTAATTGCGCCGCTCCTGACGGCGCGAATTTCATGCCTTGTGATTAGTTATTTTCAAATGTTTACCATTTGAAAACTATTAATGCCTTAAGATTTTGCTATTAACATTTTCGATTTATTTTTTCATGAGGAATATGTACGTGCCGACCTCTGTGCTAACCTGGTACACCCTGTATAGAGGAAAGGTCCCTATTATATATATGAGATACCGAGTTCATTTTGGATAAATGCTACAAGTTTATGGGCAGAATTCAAAAAAATAATAGATCATTTCGAAGGGAATTTAATAAGTTTTAGGATAACGTTATATAAAATTTAATTCAAATTTTTTTTTAAATTAAAGAAATGTAAAAAATGAGTTAAATATCAAAGACAAAGTCAAAAAATTATGCTCCTAATATGAAATGTCCCAAGAAATCGATAATAAAACGCAAAGAATATCAGTATTGCAATAAAAAAACTTTATTTCATGTTTCTAAAATAAACACAGCCAGTATGCGTGAAAAATGAGCATGCGATAAATTATACCCAGAACTCGTCTTCAGGTAGTTGGAATCAAGCATAAATAGATAGCGCAGAAATAAGCTCGAAATAAGCAAAAAACTCGACGTTCATTCTAATTGTTCTTTTCTTTTTATTGTACAATAACATTTACTCTTTAACAACGATTTTCTATAACATAAGAGCATGGATTATTTCATATTAGAAATAACATGGCTATCTCATATTACGATTTCCATACCATATGGTTCAGCAGATCTAACTTCTGTAATTAAACAATTCAACATATCCCATATTTTTCTATTAGTACTTTCACGACTTTACTTTCACTACATAAAGGATTTATTTCCAAATATTTATTTATTAAATAATAAACAAGATTTAAAGGCTCATCTCAATAAAACTTGAAGACATCCAAATTCTAAAATCTTTCTTTACAATGACACAGGTATAATCTAATAATAAATTTTTTCTACTAAATAATTTTCAATCCAAGAGCAATAAATTCATGATGGAACCAATAGATAACGTTTATTTAGCAGAAATGCCGCTATCTCATATTAGCCTATCTCATAATAGAAGGCTTTCCTCTCTGAATTTTTTTTCTGACAATTAAACGAAAAGATAAATAAATAAAATGATAAAATATATATTTATATAAATCAAGATAATTACTTTTAATTAATTTCGGCACCTCTCCAATTCATTACGTCTTTCCAAAGATCGTATGTGTCCGATCCCGGGTCAAAGGAGTTAAGTTCCTTGATTTAAAAAGAGGATGCACTTTCTGAGACTGGATAATAGCATCGCATCGGCATTGACCCACGTCTGAGATCTAATCAAGTGCTTCCGACTTGTGGTACATGCCTTAGTGGTAACCTCAAGAGTGGTCATTTGCGTTTTTTCCTTTGCTGCATCTTAATTCCCTCTGTTCCTCCGAAATAAAAGAATCCCGGGCCTTGGACACGGCAATGTAACATTTATATATCTGTGTTTGCTGAGCATTTAGATCAGATTGCATCAACGTGCACATCATTTTTTTTCCCATACCATCCTATAAGGGCCTCTTTTCATGGACTATACTAGATTCTTATATAAAACCTTATAAAATTAAAAAATTAAAAAATTTCCTATGTTGTCCAATATATACATGCTGCCTAAATTCTATAAGTATACAATACCTATATACAATCCTATAGCTATACAAACTACAGAATCTTATAGTTCTCTATAGGAACCTATGAAAAAACCCATGGGAATTTACAACAACAAGATAGAAGCCTCCTCCCATGGAGACCAGTAGAATTTACCATGGATACCCATAGAAATTTACCCATGGTAAACCCATAGAAAAATTCCCCATAAGAATTTGCAGCAGGCATTTGTAAATGACTCATATATCCATATTACGTCTAATGGATTCTCACAACTCTTTTTCTTTACTCCTTTTCACGGAGACCTTGAGTTGTCATATAAGACAGTTAAATAGTAATAAAAATCTTTCTCACGAAAAATTTAAAAAAAAAAAGCTAAGATTTACTCCAGTATCTCCCCGTTAAAGTCAACTAAGATAAGATGGGAGATGGATGAGGGAGACTAATGCAGAGTCGCAGAACTTCCTTGGACACTGCTATTAAAAAGACGATTAATGTCAGTGAAAACGCAAGGTTAACGCCTAAACATTTTTCTAACAGTAAAGTCGTGGACGATTCTCGATACCGCGATCATAAAATATAGAAGTGACACGACGTCCAGGGACGTCTGACGTTTGACGGCCCCGTATCGATACTACAAGTGCGCTCGTTTTACACGTACATCTCCCCATAATTTAAGAAGAAAGCATCGTAAAAATAAGACTTGTTGATGTAAGATAGACTCCTTTCCTCCCCCACAATATACCCAAAATTTTGACCAATTCAGAAGCCAAAAAAGTGTCCCATCGCTTAATTAAATCCCTACCAACTAAGGGAGAATTAATATATAAACTGTGGTTCCGCGGCCCTCAGGGAAAACTTTTTCACTTTTCTGACTATTCGCTTTGATTCTCTCAAAGACACAAATTTTGATCTTTAATTCGGTTCAATAGTTTCGCTCTAAGATCATTCAAGTCATAGCGAAAACGTATTCATATAAAAATATTGAGTCAGTGTACCCGAACGAGAACCTACTAGAATACATCAAATCTTCATCGCCTCCGAGCCAAACTTATTCAGCCCTGAGGGACCCGCAGATCGTTGTTGGGAACAATAACCTTTTCTCCAACCAACCTCATCGCAATTGTGTCACTAGTAAGTGGTAAGTGAGCACCCCTCCCCCTTCTTCTTCTAATTATCATCATCATATTTGTATTCTTTTTTTTTCTTTTTTTTTCTTCTTATTCTCAATTTTTTTTCTCTTCTTTCGCCCATTATTAAATAAATAAACGCTGCAGTGCGTTCTAACGGGACCATCATCTCTCGTCGTAGTGTTATCGTCATCATTCGCCCGCCAACGGGCCGTTCAGAATAGGACCTTATCTACGTCCGACTGTCGCCCCTTCCTATACATCCGAACGAATTCCACTAAATTTCCTTTCGCCATACCCAAGTCCACAGCCCGTTCCGGTGTTGATTTCCAATTTCCCAATCCTTCCAATGATCAACCCCTTTCCTTCTTCCCTCCTCGAATCTCCTAATATCCATATTACCATAACATTACCATAAACAATCTCCTTTCTTACAGGGCATCCTCCTCTTCTCACCGTCATCATTCTGCTCTGGTTTCCTGGACTGCCTATTTTCATTCCAACAGAAGCTTTAAACCTTCTTTATTGATTACTCACCCCCTCTCTAATTATAGATCACAACTATACAAATTCAATCTTCTTCGTTTTATTCTCCATACTCATACACCCATACATACACACATTATGTTAACACAAATAAAAAAACGGATAACCAAACATAATTATACAATAACAATTTAATTATAAGTCATGTAACGACAACTTTATTTCTAATTATATTATATAATCAAAAAAGGACGGAATATTTTAATTCTATCAATACCTCCTTGTATTCGTTAGCTCGCGATTGCACTTGCTCCTCTCCCTGGTCTTAGATTTATTTCCAAGATTGAAAAGAAGAGTACACGAGCGCATTGGCACATCTGACGTGAAAAGAGTATCCCACGGCACTCTGATCCAGATTCGGGCCTTAACAAGTGCGCTCGTGGTCCGCTCAGCGGAGCGTCGACCTCGAAAGAGGGTTTCCATTTCATCCTCCTTTCAACCGCCAGCTCCTCGAGAGTCTCAGGACGAAGCGAAGTTGCTTCCTGTTTGCGTCGGTCCTTTCCCTAGCTCCCTAGCGGCTTGGACACGACCGATTGTTCGGTTCCCATTGCGTTCACCCCTTCAGCTCCATGCATGCGGAGCTTATATACATATTTACACTATGCAAAAAAAATTAAAGTCACCTAATCCATCCTCAAAAATAGATAAATTCAAAAAAGTGTAACTTCGTCAAAAATTTCAATTTAATTTTTATATATACGAACAGAAATGGGTATCCATCAAATCTGAAAATTTCGAAATATCAATTACCAATCTTGAAAGTAGTTTCAAGCTTTAAAATGTTTCCTTAAAAATCTCATTATGATCATTTTTTACGAAGTTACTCTTTTGAATATTTATCTATTTTTGAGGACGGACTAGATGATCCTTTAATTTTTTTGTGTTCCTTGTACTACAAAAATTTAATTGTTACCATCCTAGAATACAATTCACAGGTAAGACAGACAATAAAACCATCAAATTTTTTAAATACCACTATTATTATTGAAAATGTCATCAAGTTTGATATATATCACAAATCATCTTTCTCTGGAAGATATCTTATCAGTCTCAACATCCGATATCCCAAGAAAAAGGAATTGTTAGAGGAATAGTTGATAGTTTTTTTAATTTTGCATCCAGATTTTCATCAAAAGAACCTCGAGCAAGTGGTTAAAATTTTATTAGATAATTGATCATTCACTAAATTTCATTTTTGATATAATTAAGAGATATAATTTAAGAAAAAGAATAAAATTTTAATAAATAAAAAACTCAATCAAATACTACCAATAATAATGATTCCTCAAATAAGGACAATAAAGAAAAAATGAGCTGGTTCATAATTTCATGTACAGTCTATTTCGGAAAATTTTAGAAATATCAAAGATACTAAATTCTCGATTTCAGCCTTAACAAATTCAGTTCAATGATAAAAGCACAAAAAGATCCTCTTTCTGCAGATTGCGAAAAAAAACATGTATAAAATTTCTTGTAATGATTATGACGCATCTTATGTTGGACAAACATGTAGACAATTAAAAACGAGGATTTTCGAACACAAAAATGACATCAATAAAAATAAAATCAATACTTTGATCACATCACAATCATAATTTTGATTGGAATAACGTTCAAATTAGATATAAAATTATAATAAAAGTCTAATATCAAAAATGATAAACATCGAATGACAAAAGAACAGTACTAATTTAAACAAAGACATTGAATTACTTAATTCTTCATATTTTTGTTGTTTGATCGATCACTAAGAGTCTATAGCTAAAAATAATCCATTTTCATTACGACGATTGACATCGCACGATGAACATCATCAACTTATACAATATATATCATATCTATTTAATTATCGTTGTTTCGACTTAAATTTTAATTCACGAGAAAAAGAATTTGCGTTACAACAATTATGGTGTAAGGACTAATTTGTATTTGATGTACTCCTGAGATGAATCTTCACAGCAATTCCTGTAAATTTTTTAATATTTTTTATTACTCTAATATTCATTTATTATATTTAAGATCAAAATATTATTAACCATCCAGCTTATTAACTGGTTATGGGAAATTCGATGATGGAATGTATCCACAAGATGAAGATTTTTATGGATTTTGTAATATTCGCTGATGAAGGTTAGAAGTTAGCCAAAACATTCGACAAATATATCCTATAGAGGACTGTTTTAGCAATTTAAATAAGAGCAATTAAAATAAACGCGCAATTATTACAGCGCCAATTCCTAAAGGTCCATTTGTAATTTGTTAATTGTCTTAATATAAGGAGAATCTTAATTTTATTGTAAGTATTAAATATATTTAAATATTTCATATAAAATTTGTTATACAAAATTTTACGCAAATTTAGAATATATAATACATAATACATAATACTTTTTAAACAGTTATAGATATACTACTTACAATTAGTTTCTCAAGAAAATAACATTTATTAAAAACATTCTTTTAATGAATATTAAAATTATAAAAAGTTTGAATGTTCAATTCGTAATAATAAATTTATATTATAGATTGCATAAAAATTATTAAGTAGATACTGGAACCGCCTATATTGTTTATAAAACTAGTTTTTGATGTTTTTATTCAATTTCTTTGTATAATAGTTTCACATAATTCCTTTTCCTCGATTAAAATATACATGCTGATGTATATATAAAAATTATTCATTATAACATAAACTTATAAAAAAATTAGATATGCATTAATTGTACAGCAATTACATTTAAATAAATAAGCTTTCTTAAACTTTGAATAATAATTTTTACTGCGTCAGAATTTTTGTATATCTGAAGAGGGCCTAAATATAAGGTCGAAACATGTAATTGTACTTAGTATTGTATTCTATAATTAAATTATATTTATAGCGTTTTAATTTCTTTATTTTCTGCAGTTCTTGTTTGTTATATCTATTTTCTATTATACTTATGTTAAACAAATAATGGAGACGTTTTTTTACGTTTTTATTTTTTGATTCTTATTAACCTTTTATATCATATTGTCGTATTTTGAACATCAAGAGTCTTGTTATTTTAAGATTTTTAATTTAAATAAATAAGATATTCAAATATATATCAGTTATATAACTACATAATTACATTGCTGTTATATTGCTGTAATAAAACAGAATGTAACAAGTAATATAACGTTGAGTAACAAGTTTAGTTGTAATTTCCCAGTCACTGTAAATTACAGTTATATAAAATAAATATAACAATATAATAAACATTATATAATTATTTCATAGTTACGAAAAGGTACAGAATGGTTACATAATATGAAATATTGTATAACTATCTATCTATGATAATCTAAATAATTTTAATGTTACGTACTTGCTATATAATGAGTTATATTATAGTTACATAATCTCATTTATATATACTTTATTAGAGCGATCACACATAAACTGATATATAAGCTATATATAAGCATAAATCCGATGGAGCTAGCATTTTATATAAATCAATATGATATCTTTATGCTGGATGATCCAATGGCCTTAAGCTACGCTTATGCAGTTTATGTAGCTTTCATGTATAAAATCTTTATAAACCTTTATGATACTTTTTGCAATAAGCTATCATCATGATAGTGAGATTTATGTGTGCAGTTCGGCTAAACTACGCCTACTTTTGCTCCGCGTTGTCAATAAAGAGCAAGGGCTACCAACTGTGAAATATGAAATATGGGACAATATTCATAGTCCGTTTTTACTTTAAAACCGTATTAAATAATGTCTTAAGATGCTAATACAGTCCTCGAATTGACTTATGACATTTTAAGACTGTACTTAAGACAGTCTTAAATGCAAGAATCAACTATAAATATCGGCTTGTTTCGCGTCGTAAAATACTGAATTTTTCCTTGATACACTTGATACACTTTATAATATATTATAAAGTATATAATGTATTGTATATAAAGTATATAATGTGTTATAATATTATAATGTATTATAGTAATTAGGTTCTCTTTCTATAGAAAGAGAAACATAAAATTTGTCAAACTGTCTTATGTCTTAAGATGTCGTAAGTCAATCCGAGGACTGTATTAGCATCTTAAGACAATTTAAGACAATTATTTAAGACAATTTTAAAATAAAAACGGATTATATGAATACCGCCCCATATTTAACGTTTCACAGTTGATAATCTCCTCCTTGTGAATAGTCTACATGAATAGACGGAGAAGGCAAAGATTTAGAAAGAGACACTGTCCATATTATCCCTTCCACTATAGCTACTACTTAAGTTTTAAGTCGTAAACTATAAGAAATTGACCAAGTTTCTTGTAGCTTGACTGAAAGCTTAGATAATAACTTATTGTAGAATGCCCATTATTCTCGCAGGAATGTCAGACCCATGAATTAATTGTTAAACAAAATTAAACGTTGCTACAAAACATTTTCTATTCGGAGACGTCGCTGGTCGCTCCTTACTTGAAAAATACAGGCAATAGGAACAGAGAATAAAAAATTCGAATCTATCAGAAACTGTGTACTCTGTGTAGAATGCATGTTTTCTGATATAAGTATTAAATCTGTTATTCCCTAATTACCGATTTCAGCTTTTTTATCAACAATGGTGACCGTTTAAATTTCAGTTTTTTTTTTTGTTACGATTATGAGTGTGTGATTATCTATTGTAGAAAAAGATAATATAATAAGCATAAATTGCATATAAAAATTCACGTTTATTGAAAGAAAAATTTTTTTTAAGAGGGCGTTTACATTTGAGAGCATTTTAAAGCATTTTTGTGAATTTTTTTAATGAATAAAAATTTATACTTAAAAAATAATACAAGTCTAGAAAATGTACACATGTAAAAAAATTTTTTTTTAATGTTTATTTTTTATAAAGTAGTAATAAGCACTAAAGTTAGACTTGCACCACGAACACGATCAAACGGTGATAAAGGTATAAGAGCGATATTGTTGATCTGAAAACAAAAAAAAATGAAGCTTTTTCTTAATGAATAGACTTATAATTCTCACCTGAATTAAAATAATTAATATCACATACATATTTTTAAAATGTCAGTTTGAAAAAATGATTTGAATTTTGCTCATTTTTTCTTCTTATTTGATTTTCCAAAAAAAAATAGAAAAAATTAACATAGACTATTAATTCTTCAGACGTGATAATGATATATTTTCTGAGTATAATCGTAAAAGTAGAAGTCGGATTAATAGTTTTTTTGGAATGATGATCATTATATTCAAAAACACGATTTCGAGAAAAACGCGTTTAAAGTTTTGAACATTTTAGTACAAGTACCTCTTCGTTTTCCGTTAGAAAGTGACGCTCAGAAGGGAATGAAACTTTGCTCCATTTCCATCCAGTCTTTATTCAATGGATAAAAACATTTTAGAATAATTTCGAAAGATTGAATATAAATAATGGCCAGAAAGAAATCTGGAATGGGAAACGTATAATCATTTCTTTCCTTTCTTTGCTGCACTTTTTTCTTCTACATTAACGTCAACAATTCGCAATTTTAACTAATCCTTTCAACTGTACAGCTTGTTGATAATTATCTATAGAATAACATATTAATCTTACGTAAATTATTATAATCAAGGAAGAAAGTAAAAAAATAACACTTTCGTGTGACATTGCTGTAAAACTCCTGAGTAATCGCTGTGTAACACAATCGACTCGACGATCGAAGAAGATAAAAAATCCAAACTAAAATCTGAACTGAAACCAAATCGAAAAACATTTTCAGTCCGAGTACCGTTTCGGTCCATTAACCTGCATTATTAATATTTCTGTCTGGTTATCGGTTTCAGTCTAACAAAAATAACGGTTACAATCCAGTTATCGATTTCGGTCTGGTCCGAATCCCTACTGTTACATATTTAAAATCTAAAATACTGTGTGGATCGGATCGCTTATCTAATAATTACCTTCCTAATTAAAAATATATTCCCACCAATACTTTAGTATTAGTTATTGTCAATCTTCACATTCACATCTAAACATTCTTTGTTTAATGATGGCAAAACATAAACGATCAAATATCTTAGAATTAGAATTGCTCTTTTCATCACACAAATAAAGACAATTATGATATACATAAAAAAGTGCTGTATGTTTTCAACAATCATACAGATACAAAAACATAATTCAGACTAAGATTATTTGAATACAATTATTTATTAATCATGTACATTAGGAATTGGAAGAATTGTTAGAAAACACGATACTAAGACTGAACATTTAAGGCGTTTTAAAAAATTGATGAAATAGAATTAAAAATAGACGATCTGATAGACATAATGTGAACACATCAACGACTGATGAAGAGTGTGAGCGAATCGAATACTTCAATTATATAAATTGCCACATAAAAATCAATTGAAACGATTTTCAGCTCCTCCCATTTTATCTCGAAACCATTCGAAATACCCAAAAATGTATCACACAAAATTTCACACAATAAAATAAGCTGTATTCATTAGCTTTAATAATATTTTTTTTAAATAATTTTTTTCAAAATGAAAAAAAAAGGTTTAAATAAATGTTCTCAAAAAACGTTACTGACGTAAATAAATAGAAGCAATTTTATTGTAAAACTTTTACATAAAACATTTTTTTACTATCTAATCTTATTTTGATTATATATCTTATATATACCTTATATCTTGAAAATAATTTTTGAGATATAGCAGAGAAAGCTAAACATCATTTTGGACTGATTTCACTCATCAAACCGTTTGATGGAGACTTCCAGAATTTTTCTAAAAAACGATTTTACTTTTTAAAATATTGTTGATGATAGATAGAGATAATTTTATTATAAAACTAATTGTAGGTAGACCACAAGTTTCTACCATAAGAAAATGATAAAATGTCATGATTTCCATATTATCTATCATGATGTAGATAGCATGGAAAAAATCTACTGGAGGAAATTACTATAAAAAGAGCATAGATAGCGCTTTTTTTTATAGTGCTCAGTAGACCTATTCTACTCTCATTTTTTTATGCACGAACTATTCCAAATGCCGTCCTCCCATTCTTGAATAGTTTGAGAAATGTCATTTAAAAAATATATTTAAAAATATATTTAAAATATCTATTATTATTATTATTATTATTACATAAATATTCACTCTTTTGTAACTTTTATATGACAAAATATCTTTTACGTTATAATGCTGCTAACAAAATGAATAAATTTTTTTATTTTAAATTTATCTGCGTAAATTTCGACATTTCCACGATATCAAGATAACAGTTTATTATATTAATTAATTTATAATGTCAGATTATATCCAATTTGAGTTATTTTTAATCGTTTGTATAGATCTGCTGTTACTTGATATGTCATTAACTTAATAAAACAATAAAATTGCATAATTTAAGAGAATTTACTCAAGAAATTAAATTTTATTCAAATTCAGTTTATTATTTATGTACATACATTAATATGAACGTTATCTAGGTTAAAATTAATTCCAAAAATAGATTGATTTACATTTTGACACATGAAAGTTAAAAATATCAAAATGTTATTTAACTCAATGGTTGTCATATTTAACAGTAATGAGTTATCATGCCATATATTTTCAATAATAAGCACATCTTTTATAAA
>Ga0157364_1006501_pt1 | contig 12018 bp, 7 predicted proteins | sample AttsexASBM2_FD_111476 | JGI IMG/M metagenome (GOLD analysis project Ga0157364, IMG submission 111476) | Fungus gardens microbial communities from leaf cutter ant in Ribeirão Preto, State of São Paulo, Brazil - Atta sexdens ASBM2 | ecosystem: Host-associated > Fungi > Mycelium > Unclassified ...
AAAAGAACTGCTATAATTTTTAGTATAGTTTAATGTAAACTCTTTTATTAGTTTCTATTTTATACGAATTATTGCAAATAACAAAGAGAAGATACTTGATGTATACTTCGACTTTTGATTCGTACAAAATGTAATATATATATTTATTATATTCAATTAACATAAGATTGACGATATTTATTGATAATCTTACCTGTATGTCAGCCTTTAGATTCGTCGGGATATCATGCAACTCCAAATTCGAACAGGATGCTTCCAGCATCGAATAGGCCTTGTTGTATCGGCATTTCTTCATAGGAGTGTCCCCATGGAGTTGCGTGGAGCCTGGCGAACCCAGTACTAGAACATCCGGTACCGTGGCCACAACGAAACCCAGTAATAGAAAACCATTAAAAACAAGGATGCTCATGTCTGCAACAGAAACAGAATCGTACGTTTGAACTTTGCCCAAATCAAAAAGTCCTCGACTGGACAATCGTTTTGTGAATGCACGAGGGGGATGGAATCATTAGTTGCTTTCCATTTAAATACAAGTGAAATTGAGTCTAAAGCTGAGTATTTTATACTCATAACGTTTTTCCTTGGCTACACTATCGCCCACCAGTGCAACTCAGACAGGGTATTTCTTTGGCTGGTGGTAGGCGAATTCATTCAGTGTAACGTGTTTCCGTGGCTATAGTGCAAATTTTATGCACAAAGTAGGATTTTGCTACACGATCTCAAAGAGACGGTGTAGAGCCAGTGTGACATTAAAAAAATTTGAAAATGGAAGTCAACCGGCAGCAGAATTAAACACGATAGCATGAAGTAGTGTACACCATGGTGTATGTACACTTGTGTAATGCAACACTGATGCAACACTTACACGCAACTGCAGTGCAGTGCGAAGTTACACTCAGTGTTCTCATCCCAAGAGAAAATGCTATCAGATTAATGATGTCACTATTTGCTTACTTTGGTAAAAAGTTATTACATGTCATCATAGGTTCATAACTTCACTTTAAAATAAGTTCACAAAACTCACTAAAGCCCGTATCAGACTACCGATTCTGCAAGCCGATCTGATTACCGACTAATAATGGACCAATCACATTGAATCAGTCTTATTGTGATTGGTTGTGATTATTGGTCGACAGTCAGAGTTGGCAATCAAAGCACATCGTCTCGATCTTGTGAAAATTATAGGTAAAAACTCAGTTAAATCTCAATTGTCAGAATGCAAAAGGAACGTGCATTCAACTGAGTTATGAATGTCATAAATGAGAATTATCTAAGAATCGATGTAAATGGAAAGCAACTGTAGAGTGAAAAGAAGAAGGTGAACCATTGTGCATAATTATGGGACTCACGAAATGATCAGTATTGAGTCCTTGCTATTGTGTCACAGTATATTAAATTGTATTAAAACATTTTTTACATAAACATTTTTTCTTTAATCTATATATCATTTCTTCCATTTTAATCCGAAAGATTTTAGCAGGGCAATGGGCAGCTTGCGAAGCAGTTAAAAGAGTTGATTAGCAACCCGCGAGATAGCTTTGAAAAAATTGTGGAAACTTTTCCAATCGCTCGTACCTATCTCCCCGTAACATCCATTTACGTTACTTTGGTATTTCCGTAGCTTAATTAAGTATCCTGCGAGGTGAAAAAAGAAAGCGAAATGCGAGAGAGAGAGAGAGAGAGAGAGAGATATCACTTTGAAATCGTAATAGCTCCAGCTACCGGAGCACCAGCGCCTATTTACGTTCGCTCGTTAGATTTGCTTTTCATGTTCGGAGAGCGGTATCATAATTCCGATAAGCATCGTTTTAGGCCGAATTCGATCCGACAAATGCAAACGGACATTTTCGCATCTATTACACGGCATGCATCACGCGGTGTGTCGCTGACGAGATGCGATTGCGAGAGCTGACCTCTTATATAGCCGGTTAAACTGTCAGTCGAAATAGCTGACTGCCCATCCGGTCCGCTCACTGCCGACGAATTTCCAGGTGATTCCAACTTTACGGGTGGAGAGAGAAAATTTCGGCCATGTAAATTTTCGGACAGCGGAGCGAAATTACGAAGGGAAGAGAAGGGTTAGGCAGAAAGTTAATGAGGCTTCTCTCTTTTATTACGTTTCCTACATCCTAGTTTGATGTAAAGGCATAAAACGTGGCGCTTCATGCAAAAGAAATGGCTGCCGAAAACGTCATTATATTATGTTCGTTATCGCAATCGATCGCCCGTTTATCCTGATCAAATTGCTCTTACAGCAGGTGTTAATGTAATACACAGAGAGCATTTTAGCTGGCAAAGTCGCTTCGAGAAACTGAGGAATATCGGATCAGTAATATCCTCCGCAACACAGATGAGACGTAACTTTAATTTTTCTAAAGATTATATGGCATACAAAAGAAAGCAATAGTAAATCCAAAATGTCGATTTGCTTACTACTTACGTTTCACTGTTTAAGTTATTTTTTTGTGTGCCATATCGTTTGCATTTTTTTGCAGGTGTGTATAAAAAAGTTGAACGTCAAATGCGAATACAATTTTATTATATTATTATTATTATTACGATATTTTTGCACGTACTGTTCTACTTGTAGAATATTATAAGATCTTAATCTTAATCTGAGTCCCGTAAGAAACTTCCTTTTTTATATCGTGCGACACTTCGTGTACATTGAGAATATTTCACCCTTCTTCGCTCCACCGCTAAGCGCATCGTTCCGCGGAGATGCAGCCGTTGCGGATTTTTATCGCGGGATTTATTGCGCATTTCGATGAGATAAAAATTTCATGACGCTCTGCTCCCCGAGGCTGGATATTATAGCTGGAAACCCGGTTTCTCTCAACCATAATTAAAATTAAATTGCAGTTAGCTAAGACGAAAGTGCTCTCTTCGCCAAAGCCGAAAGCTTAATAGCATTGCGTAGGATGCACGGAGGAACAGGAGAAAGGAAGATGATGCGCCTGCACGTTGTAGTTCGTTTGTGTAAAGAACGATGATGACGACGATGAGAACTTCACCGACTTCCGTATCTTACGCTCATTTGCCTGCATTTGAAAACGTTATTAATACAAATTGGAACAGTCCCCCCCCCTCTCTCTCTCTCTTTCTCTCTTTCTCTCTCTGCGAAACTTACGACCGATATATTTCCCAATACAACATCTTGATAATCAAACTTACTCCACTCCGTGACAGCGTTATTCTCTTCTTCCATTTTCCTTCGGTTTGTGAAGAGAATTATGAGTCTATTAGTTCTAGAATTAATTTGATAATTTTACGGGATATTTCTTGCTTAATTGGTTGCCGTATTAGTTTCGTAAATCATACAAAATAATTCTGACGTATTTTAAAAGATTTGTGAAATTAGATTGATGATTAATACACTTTTATTTTTTTAGTTTATAAAAATATTCTAAAAATTCTACATGAGAAAAATTAATTATTAAAAATATGTATTAAAAACATTTTAAATAATGTACATTACATTACGAAGTACGCTGTTATATACAACATGTTGAAATATTCATCATATGTATAAGAAAACTATTTTTACGCAATGTTTTTATCGAGAAATGCAAAGAGAGATTTTGAATCCTTTTTCCTTTATGGAATATTCTTGTTTGCAGATACTTCCTTCTTCGAGAAAGATCTTGATAAAAATATTGATGTAATATCACGAGAAAGCGCTTGAAAGCATTCGAAAGAGAACATTTTCATTGATCATTCAATAATACCGCTTCGAAAGTTGAAAACACGGAATGTGCTTTATTTACGGATTATTATAAAGCCATTGTTTTTAGCCAACACGTTGACTAAATATCACTTGATATTAATTTATTATTTTATGTCCACTTTTGATGATTCGTGAATAATATATTCACAACGATAATACATTTCACGCTGGTAGTGTGACGAGTTGAGCGCTTCCATTTCAATCAGCAACGAGAGCAAACACAATTTAAAAGTACATTTTGCAATAGGAATATAGCTCGTTAAAGCATGAACAAGAGCCCAAATGACTGAGTCGGATGTAACATCGCGAAAAATATCTGGAATATATCGTTACACAAAAATTGATTAATAACGGATTTAAAAATTTTTTTCAAATTGTTTATAACAAAAATCTTACAGATTTGAAATTATTGTAAAATAATTAACAATTCATGAAATAGATTACTATAACTGAAACAATAATTTTTATAAAACTTGTAAAAATCCAACATTAATTTTCAAAAGGTTAAAAAACTAATTTTTTTTTAATCTGGTAGTTATAACTGGTTTAACATTTATTCAAAAAAAATTGTCTAGAATTTCTATAAACGTATTAATTGATATTATTAAAAATGATATATACACAAATTAATTATTGTAAAATTTCTATTATCAAAAATTCGTAAGATATGAAAAAATGTCATCCATTATACTCTCGCAATAAATTCATTTCAACTTTTTTACTTATTCAATTATTATATATATATTATTTTCAGCTATTTTATTCATTTATCATTCATTTATTTATTGCGCTTTCTGGGAATCCCTTCAAGCGGCAATTTTAACTTTTGGAGGAAGTGAACTATTCGCGCGTGAGACGAATAATCGAAGGATAAATTTTCCGTGAAACTCTCTCGTGTAGCTTTGTGCCATGAGATTCGGAAGTCAATGCTATCGACAATGAAACAGTATACCGCTCACTGACATTGTGCCGGGGAGCTTATTTCCGGTGCGTACGATGCGAGAGGAACGAGGAGCGGTAGATCCGTTTACAAGATGCCGTGATTCATGGTCCGTGCAGTTTGCAAGTTTTGAAAGAAGACGACACGGTGTTTATTGTGCCAAGATCTGATGAACTGCAGAGGCAGTGTGGTGAGTTTCAACCAGCCGTCAGAGCTTATCGGCCGAATATCGTCCATACGTTGCTGTTAATATTCGCATGAGAGGTCAGGTGAACCTCTACATATCATGTCTGTAACACGTGTGTCAAATTTCGGACGTTTGTAGAACACGGAACGTTTGTGTCCCATTTCAAAAGAGACTCACATGGACGAACATCGCAAATGAAAAAAAAAAAGCTTCTATTAAGATAAATTGTAAAAAGTCGACTTCAAAGGATATTCTTATATTAATAATTCGTTACTGAAAAGAATGACTAGCAGTTAAATTTATTAATGTTTAAGCGTTTTTTAAAATAATTTTCATATACATAATATATATGAAGTGCTGCGAAAGTTCTTTTTTAATGCATGTACGTCGTAGACTAGCTTTTGTATAAAGAGAAATGATTATTAGAGCTCTTTACGGAAATATTGATATCATATTATAATACATCGATATCAAAAGAAGCCCTCATTAAAATTCAAGCAACGAAATATCCTGCGTGGAATTTTTATTTTAATTATTTTTTTTACCGGTTGAAAGGGATAACATGAATTCTTGATAATTTTTAGCTACGGAGATTTACTATAACAAAGAGACGAATAAAACTGAGAAAGAACGTCAGGCAGACGTACAGGACTTACAGGGCTGCGAACATACATATATCAAGCTTCGCTGCATAAGTAATTACGTTTCATGTTAAAATTTACTAAATTTTCTCGTCAGAGGGGATATTCTCGCAATGAGACTAAAAGTCAGAAGAAAGACTGGCGGGACACACATTGCGAAAAGTAAATGTTTTATCTCAACGTGAGCGGAAAGAAAAAGAGACGGAAGACTCCAATTCTCGAGATACGCTGCGAAGAGGAACGGAAATTTCATTTACATCTTAATAGGATTCAATTATTATCTCTCTTTAATCTAGTCTTCAATTCTTCCGGAAGTCAAACGATTTTCGATTTCATAAGCGGCTAGTCTAAATGCGATTCTACGGTGTGATTCTGCAACGCAGCGCGAAGCAGTCTGTTCGTCGGCGTTTTACGAGGCTTTCGTGGTTCAAGATGAGGGTACCAAAATAGACCATGTTATCGGTGCAGTGCATGTAGCACGACATTACGCGATATACAGCAACAGGTCTGCGCAATGTTACGGAAAGTGGGTTTGGTCGGTCGGTGGGTTGGTTGAGAAGGCGGTAGCAATGGTGTTAAGCATGTTTATTCACGACGCGTGAGTTCGATTGGCGGAGTCGCCGTTACGCCCGCAGTTAATTAATTGGCTTGGCCGTCTCGACAAATGCCTACCAGCGATCTCAATTGAATCAAGTGACGTTAGCGTATTCTCAATTAGAAAGAGTAACGCCTTTCCGCGTGGACAAGCAAGTGCCACCATTTCCAGTTGATATTTTGATCAATAATATTGTTGTTCAAATGACATCGAGTACAAACAAGGAAATTTATTATATTATATTTTATATATATATATATATATATATTCATTATGTACATAATTACTTAACTCGTACGGAATACAAATATATAATTTATGCACATGTAGTTTGTACAATATAAACCTATGCATATTGGACTATCAGCTGTTCGGAATTTATGGATCATATTCTAAGTTATAATTATGAGCCATTTGGTGGTTTCTATGAAATTATATAGGGAAGACAAAAGACGCTTTTCAATTCATTATGTAATAAATTCTATTGAATACAATTAAATGTAATTTTCGTATACGTTCAAAAATACAAATATAATATATGATATGAAAATAATGCAAGAACGTTGAAAGATTTGATGATAATTATAACATATAATCATTTATTAAAATGTATACAATAATAAATTATTACAATTCAATAAATCATGAGCGTACCAGCGAACGTAATTTTTTCAAGGGGGACATTTTGTTGATCGATGAGCAAGTTGATGATTGCGAATTTTAAATCTGGTTAAACGAAATTTTGGAAAGAATCGCCAAACAGTTATGAATGGGTCATGAAAAATTCAGATTTTTCCCTTAATAAATAAAGGCATCGAGAGCTAACTCTTTATTGCAGTGATGTCCAATATCGTTTGCCATTCGCCACATGTGGCGAATAGGTTATTGTACGGCACTATATCCTGGGCAAAACAAACGGCCGTATTGTATTCCGGTATCTATGGACCATTTAATCGATGCGTATCTTTCCTTCAATAATAGAGGTTAATTAATTTTAATGACGCAATCGACGATCTACAAATTATGATCAAACAATAACAATCCTTTTTAGGTCAATTCAGATTTTTGTAGTACCTTATACATTTTACATTTCGGATACATTTACACCCACTCTATAATTCTTTAACTACATGTATGTTTAACAATATTTGTCATATAATATTTATTCCTTTTCAAGTATCAAAATGCACCTTTCCCCGATACATCAATCTCGAAATTGCATATTTTAATGGCGACCTATTACGATAATAAAGTGGAAATCCAACGTGATGCAATCGTCGATAAACTGCTGGTTTTTTATTCAATGCAAGTAAAAGAGCGCTCGAATAAAAAAAAAAGCCAAAAAACCTATATCCAATTTCAGAATCGATATTTACTATCAACCGTCGCTTTATTAAGCCTATGCGTCTCACGCGCGTTTTTTACGACTAGTTTATGGCAAACGTCAGATACAATTCGTAAACAGCGTGCTACTGCAATTTCCCACGTACCGCCTCGACCGTTACTGTGCACACTCTGTTAAATCAATATAGAGGCTTCAGTATTCATACGTTTGCACTATTCGTGCTTTACATCGAAAAAAAAATGTATATATATATATATATATATGGATCTCCCGCGGATCCTATCACTGACAGATCAATGAATAGCTAGTAGGATTAACGAGCGAAAATGTAATTAATTACAGGATTAGAATCGACGACGAGATGTAATAGTACCTCTTTAGTCTTCAAAAGAACTCATTTTCACAAGTCATCTCATTATACTCGTGGAGCTCAATCGGGATTTTCAAGTGCGAGTTGTATTATCGATCGTAGTTTCTTCAGTTTCTAAAGCGAAATGATGCTCTCGTTTACATAAGTAAGATGCCCTTTTATCTATCAGAAACGACGCAACAAAAGGGCAATTAGATATCACTATCGTCGAAGAAATTTCGTCGACGCATCCGTCGGTAATAATTCATTGTCGATTGACACTCGGAAAATTGTATTGTACAAAGCAAGCGGAAATCAATGCGCAATGGAAATACATCCATTCTAATCCAATGGCAAAATCGACAATAACGTTTGATTTTTTGTAGATCGGATGTAGCTTCTGCCTCAAAGGTAATACAAATTGGGTTTTTCAAAACAGTGAGAGATATGAAATTGATAGCTTTAACCCCTCGACGACATAAAAGGCGCTTGGGAGGGTAAAGGATCAAAATTTTATGAAATCCCTGCAAAAAAAAGTTTTTCATTAAAATAATCCAAGGGAAGCAGAAAACACATAGCGGCTGCGCCGCATGTTAGTATCGCATCGTCGCGTAATAGCGAATTCTTTGGTTAATTTAGAGTCGACTTTTCCCCGCTGAAAATATCGAGGCACCGACATTTTAAAAGAAGTAAGGGATTTTCGAAGAGCGAACTAAGTTTCAGGTATGCAACTTAATTGAGCTGCATTTCTTCTGAATTCTTCGAATTATAATATTAAATATCTTATTAACTGCATAAAAAGAACTATTTTGCTCAAGTATTTAAAAATTTTAGTTAGCTACAGATCTAAAAACAATTATGTCGCACCAATAAAATAATTACATAGGAATCTCAAGTATATAATGAGCAAAAATGTTTCGACATTCCAGTAACGAATTTGAATGCCTTACATTAAAAAATAGCTATGAAATGTTGAGTGAAATAATTTCAACCAAACATTCAGTTAATATAATAAAAAATAATTTTACTTTCCCAAATATTTATTAAATATATTATCAAACATAATAATATAATATAATAATTTGATAATAATTATTAAATATTTAGAAAAATATAATTTTGATAATCTAACAAAATTCTTTTTTAATCTACATCTAGCTAAATTTTTAGGTACTTTAGTTAAACCGTTTTTTCCGTGTATGGATCGATCGCAGCGTTTGTGTTTAATTAGATTTAATGGAAACCGAATATAGCCTCGTCGTCCATATTTGCATTCAAAATCCCTTTCGTCGCAATCGATCGCAACTCATAAACAATTTACGTCGCGACTTGGGATCAAGATACATCTACTATGGGAGGACACTGTGTGTGATCTCGATGTGACGAGTATCGTGCGTCATTCGAAGTTCGATCGACAGAAGTAATAAAAGCTTATACGCGGCCTTTGAACCGCGTTTCGCAGTTACCCTCGTCCCTGAGAACCGTCCGATTGAAGGCTTTGATCTGTGCACGGTACACACCGTACATACGTGCTCTCGCATCTTGATTTCCGTATATACGATTGCGTTACGCGCTGCGAGCATTATTGCAGCCCGTAGGGAATTGCGCCATCGAGCAAAATTCTTACAGCAATCGACCGATCGATCGATTGGGGACCGCGCATTTCGATTACCATAGCAAATCGATGAAGCCCTTACCGTGAATCGTATGATACCCTCCGCACTTGCGACCGAGATCGCAAGAACGTCTGTGTCCCCAAAATTTATCTCTCTGCATATCTTCTGTGCTAATCTCGCGGGTTTCACCGGACGGGGCGATAATAATCGATGTTGGAAGTTGTTTCGTATGGGGCTCGGCTTTACCATTAAAACTTTACCGATCTCTATGCTCGCCGATATTATTCGATAGCTCATTATCGTAAGCCCGATATCCGCGATACATGAGCAAGTTTACAAATGCGTCTGTGCACCTTTTACAAGTACAATGCTTGTTAACATCTACTTTTCTAACGGACGATATTTTACACGTCGGATATTATGATGGACATGATGAAAGAGATAAAGTGTTCTCCGTCAGTTTTATTTAACGAAGAATAGAGAAAGAGCTTTTTATCAATTAACTTCGAAAAAGTACGCACGCATTTACTGTTCGACGAAGGATATATGGATACAGCGTGTGAGTGATTGTAGAGAAAGAGAGTTAAAAAGGGTGCGATTGGATGTCAAACGAGAAGCATATTCATTATTCCAAGCATATTTATTCACTCGTTAATTCACATCACCCTTCCCTCTTCCCCAAAGTGTCGAAAACGAGATATGTCATACGAATAGAGACGAGATGGTAAACTGATAGAATGGAATACAAATAGGGCGGTATTTCCGCACGCGTACCCTTTCCAGATTGACTTTAAATATTTCAACTGGTATTAACTGTTGCGAAAATTTAAAAATATACGACATGCTTTTATCGTACGTCGCACATGCATGTTACTTGATAAATATATAGTGTAATATTATCGAAATAACGTCATCACACAAAATGTTATCGATCCATTCAAGATTCTGAAATTGCACTAGTCTTTAAAAGATTCCCATCCCCCCAGAATATTTCCATGATATTTTAATATATTATTCTCTCTCCTTCCCTTCTTCTCACTTACTTACGTTTTATGGTTTACAAGATACGATATCGTGTAAATCGTTTCCGAGATTAATTCTGCCACAAATACCGAATAATGTCAGAAGATATGAATACAAGGTAACCTGTGCATTGCATGTAACACTGGCGTGTAAAACAGGATAACCGAGTAAATGCGAGGCATAGATGCAGCTTGTCGGTTCGTGTGCCGACGTATTATACAATATACAACCCTGCTTCCCCCTCGCCCCCCCCCTTTCTCTCGCCATCTCTTCGAGCGTGTTGCACCGATTTACGTCAGTTTAATTCGCCGAGGTTCATTTCGACGTTGAAGAATTACAACGCCGGGATTTTAATGCACGCAAGCGTGTTGGCCTGCTCGCTCGCGTGCAACATACTAACCCCTCCCCCCCCCACCCACTACTCACCCACCCCCACCTCCAACGCGCCAATGTTTTTAATCTCTAAATTACGCGGTCGAATCGCTCAATTAAAGCTCCTCCCGTTCGTCCTAGTTTCTCCCCTCTGTTACCGCACTCTCATACGGTCGAGTGCTTTCATGAAATAGCACGCAAAAAAGTCCCACGAGACAACGAATCCAATAGAGGGAATCGGCTCCCGTGGGAGCACAATCTAGATTACTCTGATACCTTGCGCGGGCGCGCACAAGCCAGATCTATAAAAATGACGTTGTACCGAATTCTGCCGAGCGCATTAAAAATATGTCTCGCGAAATCTTTTCGAATTTTCAACGAGTGACGAATCTCCCTCGTGAATCTCGCGTGAGTCTGGCTACGAGATGACAAACTTCTGATTAGCTCGTTTCCGTCAACTTCAGTAAGATAGATATTAATTTATTACGCGCTCTCTAGAAAGATATCCTCTCGAGCGCTACAAAACTCAATATAAATTATATTATATTGTATTACAGAACATTTTTATAATGGGTTGAAACAAAAGGAAATATTATGCAAATGGAAAAGAAGAAAAAAAAAAAGAGCATGTGTAAAAAAAGGTTAATAAATTTATGTAGATTACAGATAAAAAGAAAAAAAAGCTGTAATTACGAATATATTTATACTAAGCAGTAAGTTAGAATGAGTAAGATAGCACACCGAGAGAAATATTTTGTGTATGAATAACAATTTGGTTGATATGTAAATTACAAAAACTTTCTTCAATTCTTCTTTCCTGGTTTATTCTCGTCGGTCTAATGAACTAAAATTGTTAAGAACTTTTTTATTTTTAATTTAAAAATTATGTTTGCTCCACAATCAAAATTTGATTAGAATAATTAAATTTTTATTAAAATTACACAATTTTTTTAATTAAAAAATAAGAAAATTTTTGTAATTTACATATCAACCAAATTATGATTATTCATACAAAATTTCTCTCAATGTGTGTAAGTCAAGATAAGAGCGTATATATTTAAAAAAAAACAATACATAATCTTCTTTCTTATTTTTATTTCGAAATCGCTCGTGATCTGACTTTGATATGGAAAGATCTTTGTATAGTCTCGCGGGATTAAAATGCATCAGAATTTCTATTCTGCAAATGTTACAACTTCCGCAAATTCTGCTGTGCGTGACGT
>Ga0157364_1006502_pt1 | contig 12017 bp, 8 predicted proteins | sample AttsexASBM2_FD_111476 | JGI IMG/M metagenome (GOLD analysis project Ga0157364, IMG submission 111476) | Fungus gardens microbial communities from leaf cutter ant in Ribeirão Preto, State of São Paulo, Brazil - Atta sexdens ASBM2 | ecosystem: Host-associated > Fungi > Mycelium > Unclassified ...
ATATATATATATATATATATATATATATATATATATATATATATATATATATATATATATATATATATATATATATATATGGCGAAACGGCGAGAAGTGGGAAATTAAAAGGGTGCAAACGCAAGCGAAACGCTTCCCGCGTCTCGCCGCGAATTCTCGTTGACATTCGTTGGACATGTTCCTCTTAATAAAATCTTGACACGATGGTCACTCCACTCGACCACGGACACAATATCGACGTATCATCTAATCGTAAAATTACATTCTTATCGAGACGGTATAATAATACAGTAATTACGAACTAAATTGGCCTATCGCAGCACCGGGCCGGTCTTGGAGGGAAATTGAATTTTCGCCCGACGGAATAGATTCTCCTCTACTACTTGCTCATTTTCTCCGGCTCTCTCTTTTATTCTCACTCCTTCTCTCTTCCCTCGTTTCTAAACACTTTTCTTTTTGGCACGATAGACATTAGCTGGCAATCTAGAGATTTTCCTTATTCTTTCTCTCTCCTCCTTTCCCATTTCGTCTTCACGCTTACGCTTTTCGTTTCTTAGGTAGAGGTACCGGCCGGCCGGCATCTGGCGATCAACCCTATTCGTTAGATAGCACCTTCGTTATTCAACTTCGTTTCGCGTACTTTCGAGATCGCGCGAAAGTACACAGAGCAGCAAGTACACTATACATCACTTAAGGGCTAGGTAAGTTGTTTCTGACCAAGTGGAGGGATCCGATCTCGTAAATGATCCTTCAAATTCGCACGAATTGTCTTACCTTCCTCTCTCTCTTTCTCTCCCTCTCTCTCTCTCTCTCTCTCTCTATTTCTCCCGCGACGAAAACGCATGATCGGACTTGGTTTATGAAGTGGTCGGAAGTTAAAGCTACTTACGAGACCGATCCCAAGAGAATGAGCCGGCCACTCTCGTTTTGCGGTCCAGCGCATAGCTGGACAGCATCTCGTTATTGTATATGTACATGTGTATATATATATATACATATATATATATATATATATATATATATGTGTGTGTGTGTATATATATCGCGCACATACACATGTATATAAATATCTAAGAGAGTGACTAAATGGAGAGGATTTTTGGAAGGACCGAATATAGACCGTGCAACAAGACGCTACTTCGCGGCTCCCGACGACGAACCTAAATCACGCTGATGTCTCTGACGTAGACGGGAGAAATAAAAGATATACATTATTGCTATTCGCATCATCAAGGAAAGGATTATTCGTTCGTTCATTCGGGAATTCAAAGGCACCGGCAACGCTTTCCAGGAGGTTTACCCTCCCGATCGGTGCCAACGTCGAACACGTCGTTTTACACGAATGATAATCGTAAAAGCAGTTATTCGACAGTTTAATCCTCTATGGATTAATATAGAATCTCAAAGCAAGATGCGTTGTAGTCATAGTGCATTTCTATATTCAAATTTATCTCGAAAATTCTCTATTTAAAAACAACAATAAAATGTGTAAAATGTAGATATATATTTATTTCTAATCAAAGCTTCGAGCAAATAGGATTGGCATTTTTCTTTTTCAGGCAAAATATATAATTTCGTCCATAGAGAATTAATAAATATTATCAAAACATATACTGTACGTGCTGTGTGATTTTTACATCTTATATTAAACATCGATATTCTTGATCCCTTTCGCCGTGATAAATTTATACTTATCTGCGTTTCATTTTTTTTTCTCGTGAGCAAAAACAGATTAATGGGCCAGAAACTCTGACTTTTAAAAAGTTTATCACGAAAAGTTTGCGTGCCTCACCTCGCTTTGATAGCATAATCAAAGATATTAGGTGTGAGTATTGCGGGCTTTTAATAACTTGTCTTAGTTTTCGTATATTAGACATATTGAACGTACTATGCATGTACCAATTGTCGAAAGGGCATTCATGCGACGAAAGAGTTCTTTGAGTTGAGAAGAGTTCCGATTCACTTTCCTAAGAACTTAGGAAAATTTATCTCGAAGCGTTAGGAAAGTATTTAAGAAATTTACATAATTTCTAATATCGAGCTTAATTCAAGATTTTATTTTCTTACGTTCAAGACTGATTTGCCCGTGTCTTCGAAAAATGAACCCAATCATCATCGGTTGAACACCTCAATTTTGCGAGAAGCGAATCGATTTTCATCCGCGTAAAAAAAGGAAAGTTCACCGACGTGTTCGCGTCTGCACGGAGCTCGCGTAGAGAGAAATTATCGTAATCGCACGCGGCATCGTCATCGCGAATTATATTACATGTCGAGTACACATCGAATATATCGAGGTTAGCTATTACATTACAAATATATCACTTTGTCGATGGAGCACGAAGACGAAGAAGACAACAAAAGGAAGCCTTTGACCGTCGGCTTTCACCCGCCGCGTCGTTGCGTTCTTTGGTTTTTATTCTTTCTCATTTTTCTTCTTTTTGGTTTCATATCCATTATCACAAGTTAGTCTCACTATCGTAGCGCAGAAACCATCATCGAACGTGCTGGTGAACCGTAGTAGAGATCGCGCGCGCGATCGCATTTCATTACATTCTCTCTTGTCTCTCCATAATTGACGCGTCTTGTTGGGCCGGCGGCGATGGATAGATGCGGTCCTTTTTTTTCTTTCTCTCCTCTTTCTTCATTTCAATAGGAGTCCTTCAGCAGTTTCATCTGACGCTCGTACTCCTCGAGAGTAGAACGATTTTTCATTCGACAACGATCAGCTGAGAGCGGAAGCCGTTGTTGCGAACTCGAGGTATGATCTTGTATATGACGAACGATCGAATATTTCAAGATGTGGATTTTAATTTGTGCTATTGAAATGCGTCTAAATTAGTTTAACAGCGCCATTAGCAAGGATTATTGCCATTACTGCCTTGCGGCACTTCACGAATCGGAAGTGAGCGACGAGAATTTCTGTCTTTCGAAGCGTTGTCAGAGAGAAAATAATTAACGCGTAAATACAGCTATTCGTTCCTCGCGCTCTATATCTAATATCTTGCTGATTAGCGCGCACAGAGATATTATTTTATCCTTGTTTTAACATTTAGTGAACAACAAGGATAAAATGATATATCCTAAATTCCTGAACGCACTCTTGTTCTTCTCATCATTATTATATATGTATCAATGTATTATTTATAACGCGTGTGTGACATATTTTTTACTTGTATAATTTAGTAAGATCAATTCTCGAGTCGCTCTGCAACGACCGCGGCATGTCAACGCGCGGAGGGACGCGTCGGAGAGAAAGAGGCACGTCGTTGCGGTGCTCTTCGGCTCCGAGGAGGCCGAGGAGGCGAGTGAGCCGAGTTGCGATCGCGTTAGCGCTGGTGAATATGCGTGGTGAGATGCTTGGAGAGATAATCAGCCCGGGCGAAGCATTTGCCGCACATCTCGCAGTGATACGGCCGCTCGCCGGTGTGGATGCGCAGGTGCCTCGTCAGGTCGCTCTTGCCTCCGAAGGCGCGACCGCAGAACAGGCAGACGAACGGCCGTTCGCCAGTATGCTTGCGCACGTGCAGCTTCAGATTCTCCTTGGACCTCACGCACTTGCCGCAGAACGGGCAGGCAAAGCGTCGCTCGCGACGATCGGCCTCGCGAGTGACGCTCCGCGCGAGATCGATCATCGCCTCGCTCGGCTCGTGCCGATCATCGTCGACAACATTGTCGTCCACATCGCCAGCTTCGCTGCTGGTACCGCCACCGCCGCCAATCCCGCCGGTCCCGGTGGCAGTGGTCTCCGTCATCTGTACCTCCACCGCGTCGCCAAGGTTCTCTTGAACGCTCGCGGTCTCCGAGACGCTCTCGTCACCGCGAGCGCTCTCAGAGAATACACCACGCATCTCCTCGGCGTCGCCCGGATTCGTGGTAGTATCGCTGCCAGTCTCCACCTGGGACGGCTCGCCAGTGCTCGAGACCTGATCGCTGCGCTCGGCCGGTGCTGAGACGACGACCACGCTGTTCTGAGATTCGGGCGCGCGTTGCAACCGCTCAAGCGCATGGTTGAGGCGGTGCTTCTTAAAGGACTTTAGATACCTGAACTGCATACCGCATACATCGCAGGTGAAGAGCTTGTCAGCTGGCAGCCGCGCGCGATGGTTCTGCTCGCGATGTTTGACATAAGCGGATCGATAGCGATAGCGCTGGCCGCACTGCTCGCAGGTGAACGGCTTGTCGTCGCTGGTCTGGCCGGCGTGTTGCAGCAATGCATGCCGTTCCAGCAGCCACGGCGACGGGAACGTCGCCAGGCAGACGCCGCAGCGACGCGCCAATCCGGCTAGCCCGGTGAAACCGCCGTGCCCGAGGATGGTGCTGCCGGTGCCTCCGTGCGCGCTCGTCCGCTCCACCAGGGCGCCCCATCCACCCGCGTCCAGTCCGAGGGCGAGCGAGACCTGCAACAGGGGAGGAAATTACGTCGTACGATGTTGCGCGACATCGTTGATACGTTGGCACGACAGTGCAATTTGAATCTTGAGCTTCGAACCCGAGCATCTCGATTAATTGTGCGATTCCTCGATACCGAAGATTGTGATTAACTCTGAATCATTTAGACTTTTAGACAAAATTGGAACTAATTTCAATAATTTAATACGATATATAATTTGAATTTTATTTTATTGAAAAAAAAATTTAGCTCCTTTCGAACTTTGTCATTTGTCTCGCGGACGTTCGAATGGCGCGTCGCAGCATGTCTCGGGCGGGGTATTGTTTCACGCTCGAATGGAAGATTATGAACTGTACACTTACCCTTTGTATCACGCGGATGCGGCTTATGATAGCGATAAACAATCCCTACGGCATAATATCGCTCTGGGTTTCACGCGAGATTGGATATACGGCGGGGATTGCGGTTGCGCAGCAGAGGCAGGCAAGAACACACACATCGTACGCACGTGACGTATTGTTAACACAAACAGTTTGCAGCTTTTATTTCACAAATTGTTAATTTACAACTATGATATGCATTCGTTCGTCTAAGAATCGAAACAAACCAGTTTTTTTTAATTTACTTCTTTTTTTTACGCCAAGCCAAGTTGTGGCTATCCGCTATGATCGGAACGTTCAGAACGCATTGTCGATATTGGTGGAGTTTTACGGACGAGAATAGGATTTTTTTTTTCTGTCGGAGTAGGTTTTCCTGGTTTTCCTTCGTGAGTTTCTACGAGATTCCGAATTTTGCCGATTTTCTCCGAAACGTCCGATTCCTACCGACATACAGCTGAAATGCATACGTGTACACAGGCGTTCGCGCGTATTTGCATACAAACGCCGTTAAACTGAGACTCACAAATCTCAGGACGCATTCGCAACGTGGCTCTACGATTTCACGGCTTTAATTAAAAATTTCGCGACATTCAATTTCGGATAATTTGAAATCGGACCTGTCAACAATCCATCTACCAAAATTTGCAGCATAGAACGAAACGTATCGGATGGACGGAAATGCTCTCGGATTATTCGCTCAGTCGCCTCCTCGGTCGCGTCCATCCGGTCCATCTTACACGTCTCTAATGTCTTTAATGTCCAAGTGAACGCTTGTACGAGTTGAACATAGTGACTCGGTTACAATGAGCTCGGGGACACAGCGCAATTTTATTTTTTTTTACAATATATATCCCTTTTTTTTACAATATATATCCTCACATAGTCGTTCGCGATAGCGATGAGGACGCATGATAGTGTTGAAATTTTTATATTTTTATGATTTTCAATTCATAAATAAATAATTTTTCTCACGAAAAAATAAGTAGTTTAATTATACATTAAATATTTTTAAATTAATTTTTTTACTTTTTATCATCTCAAAAAAAAAAAGAAATGTTTTCATGACAATTAACTTTTCGTTTTCACAAAGTAGTGGAAAGAGAATTAATTTTGTCTGTTGCTAAATATATAAATACGAAGAAAATTCTAAGTAAAATAAATCTTATAAATTGAAAAAAGTTTTTTTTTCAAATTCGAAATGTCGAATTCTTTGTTGCGCTTATACTCAATAATTTAATAAATGATACGAGGACAAAAATATACTGCTAAAAAAATTGTGAGATGTAGACTCGATCGTTGCTCGTTCATTGCCTAATCACGTACGAAGGTGACATCACGTCGCTGTGCTATCGCGAACGGCACGTAAAAATAAACTAGAATATCCAAAAACGGGACGCATTGGTCGGTTGGTCGGTAGTTTTTTTTTATTCCACCGCAAGCGAAGATCGCGCTTCGATAACTCACATACGTGTCCTATCGCAGCCCATAATATCTAAGATCAGCAAGGTCGCACTCGGGAGTTCCGAGTATCACGCGATATCGTACACGTACAAGGTGTTCGAAAAGCAAAGAAGAGCAAACAGTACAACCGGATTAAAAATATATTGATGTACTCGACAGTCGTAAGAGCATATCTTTATCTTATCGATAAAAAACAAAATATTTAACTAATTACGTGTAAAAATATTAATTTAACATTTTTTATTGATATCATGATATTGGCGATAAAAAATATTTAGCTCGTAATATTCTTTTTCTTAGTACATTCTCTTATTTTCTTAATATAAAATTTCAAAAAAATTTCAATAGACACGATTGCATAGTGAAAAGTTAATAATCTTGTTTAGGGATAAAATTGCAAAGAAATCAGGATTTGTGCTGTTAACGAAAAATGTTATACATTTTATACATGTTGATATGCAATTTACATTTTCGATGCTGTTTCGTCTCTTTTCTTCTCTCTTAAGTTTGATGAATTGATAATTTTGTCGACGTTACCTCGATCGTGAAACATTTAATGATCTCTAGAGTGCGACCAAGAAAATCTCGAAACAAGTGTGATTGAGGTATTATATTAAATGTTTGATTGTGTCGAACTTTTGTAACAAAAAATTGAAGATACCTTTTTTTGGATTAAAACGTCTTTCTCAAATGCGATTAAGAAATCTCAATGATACTGTATCCTGCATAAATGCAGGATAAATCGAGAGCTTTTACGTTTTCAAAACTTGATTTTCTTCCTATGACAAGCGCGAGTTATATTGCTCTTAATTTTCCGCGACAACTTGGTGTATCATCGGAATATCGAGTGCACATTGTCGAATGCATCGCGGAGAGATCGTAACGGCACCATTGGCGTTTGCGTTCCGTTTACAGTTCTCTCGTATCCATTCTCGCAAAGTCCGATAATCGAATTACTAACGCCGCGAGATAGTTTCGAGAGTCTCGTCGCAAACAAACATTTTCTCGTTGGCGCTCAAATTCCGTCTCTCGCTCGCTTGAAGAACAACGTTTGCTTTTTTGCTGACAAACTATGTGTACACTACACATTTCCCTCTGTCTTTCAACTGCCTCTCTTTCTCTCTGTCTTTCTCTCTCTCTCTCTCTCTCTCTCTCTCTCATACATACGCACACATACAAACATGAGAATACACTCTCTCTCTGTTCTCTCTCTTTCCTTCTTCTTTTTCTCTTTGTCTCTTTCTCTCCCTCTAATATTCGATAATCAAGCGAATGGGCGTGGGTGCTTGGTGTCGAGATGTGCTAAAGTGGAATGGCATGGGCATTCGATTCCTTAAAGGTCCGGTTTCATTTGTTGTTACGCTTTAACAGCACGTTATTAAATCCTGGAAAAGCAAAATCTAAGACTCTGGTTGGCACAAAACGAAACGAGTAGTGGTTGCCGCGGGTACCGGCCGTGTCGCGTCACGCCGTGATAGACGGACGGACGGACGGACGAACGGAAACGCCGCAACGAGTCGTTACAAGTATGAAAAATATTCCGGTAACCATTAACACCGTTTAAAAAAGTTATTGCATCTGGGTAACCTATGTTGTATAGGTACACGTTTCTCTTTTATCGTATATTGTACAAATATTGTTGTAAGTCGGTAGTACAAACGTTACTGTAGAAAACATAACAATTCGTAGGTTTCGTATGTCTTTCGTATCGTTACAGAAAGCTTAAGTGTTATACAATCTGTTATTACTATATGCGAGATTTTTCGATCTACAGGGTGACTCCGAAAATATTGAACACTGTGTTGTCTCTGCTTGTGTATATGTGTGTATGTATGTATTAGATGTGTGTACATGTTTATGCGCGCGATCTCTCTTTCCCTCTCTTTTCCATTCTCTGTATCTGTTGATTACCAGGGGAATCAAAAGCCGGGGAATTGCATGAAATGAGATCTCGTTGTAACCGAGCCTCGACAGACGGGTGTTACTTTCGTCGGCACTTCGGGAAAACGTTATTTAATTGTAATGTTGAAAGAAAAAAAAAAGCATTCGCTTTGTTTCATGTACCATACACATCGCTCCTTTATTTCAAAAGTAACGCAAATTAACAAACGTGACATACGACTTATTACCATCAATGAGACAAGTACAATTATTACTCTATCAATTACTAAAAATAAAAATAATCTAAATTCATAAAAAATTGTTGCAACTCAAAAAGATTTTTTTAAAGGTTGCGAAACGAAAATGCAGTTTGATCACGTTAAAATTATGTTCTTTTTAACATATATATTATTTAATTTATCAACTGTTTTCTGTAAAATTGAAAAACAGATTTTTTTCCTTTTTTGAGAAATTTAATTTTTTGAAGTTGTGTCACTTTTGAAGCAAGAGAGCAACATGCAAAAAAGAAATATTTGCAAAATTTGCGGATAATTTATGCGGTCTTCTTCGCACACCGACTTTGCGACACGTGTTTCTTTCGTAAACTGTTAACGCGCGCGAAATGCACGTTCGCAGAAGAAAGTGACGCGGAAATGCATTCGTGGATCCCGGGCTATGTGCTTACTAAGTATCGCGATTATACAATGTTATTCCGTGGAAACAATGACGGAAACGGATGTGTCCTGGACGCGAAATATGCAGCGGGTGCACAATACGACCGACAATGTTGATAATTCTCGGTACCCTTTAGCCTTCGTTATATATCTGTCAGCGTTGGTATTTAGTCGACGACGTCTCGAAACTCGATGAGAAAATGTTGCGCTTCCAAAATATCTCAAAAAGTCAAGGCGCGTCTCAAATATCTTTGCGAATTACATTTCAAATATACATATTCCCCCGAATATGCGAATGCTAAATTTACTTTGAAAATGTTATACATTTTGCACGTAAAATATACATATCACATTTACATGTTGCCGCGAGTTTAGCGTTTCGCATTGATATCCTACTCTCCTTTCTGATACATGATCGTGGCCTTCAACTACATTTCGGGTAGAGAGATAACAAATTGTTTTGCGAACACTTTCGCACACGGACGCCACGGGATAAAAGATATCACGCGTACAGGTGAGAGATACCCCCCTATATCTGCACATCCACGCGCAAAGTACGCATCGTATACACGGTGCGGTAAATCGGTATTCATCAAACGCGGTTATCGAGCGTCGGTGAGAGCGTCGGCGAGCTGCACGCCCCGTAAGATATGACGTGTCGGGCGTGCAACTTTTTTCTACACTTTTTTTTTACATGTACGCGGTGTACTTTGAAAAGCTCGGCTAGAGGGAGAAAGAGCGGCTTGACAAGGCTGAGCGTCGTAATCGGAAGGGATGGGAGGGGGTGCGAACGGGGAAAAACGCGGGGGTAGCGACAGAGACGCGCGCGTGCGAGAGAGAGAGAGAGAGAGAGAGGGAGGGAGGGAGGGAGGGAGGGAGAAGGAGAGCGAGAAAGAGAGAGGCCGTGATCCTGCCGCGTCGACCTTATTGGCGGAATTCCCGCGGAAGAGATCCCATTAATAACGGAGCGACAAGCAGGCACGTACCCGCGGTCCGTCGCAAGGAGGGATGCGGGGTGGGATGCACGTGCTTCACGAGTATACACTGCTGCATCTCGCTGACGCGCGTTGCATACACACGCGTCTCTCTGTCTCTGTCGCGTAGATGTGGAATACACGTGTGCGCGGATGTGAACCCAACGGCGGCAGCGATGTCGACGACGACGACGACGACGACGACGACGACGACGACGACGACGATGACGACGACGACGACGACGCGAGCGAAGCTGCCTGTCCTTTCACGTTACGAAAGAAAAATTGCAAGTTTAGCAAAAAATACAATCGCGATATAAACCGATTTGATTCGTGCTCTTGACGTGCTGCGCAACGCCCAAAGCATTGATGGTTACTCGGAGCATTAAAACATGGCATTAAATCTGTCGTTCTTTTTTCTTCTTTTTTTCACTTTTTTTTTCATAAATTGATAATCATCTGATAATGCTCATTTAATCGCTTCTTCGAACGTCAGCTTAAATTGTCATGCGATTATCATACAATCGACAACTGCTGACGTTTAAAGTCCTGGAAGTAGCATTAATCATAACAATCTTAACGCGATAAACTTATAATTTTTATTTATCTCTTTTATTACAAGTGAGAGATATTCGAGATCCAATAATTTTCCCTTTCGTCTGTTCAAAAAATCCAATTATAATCACACCGTGTAAGAAGTACTATCAATATTCGCCATATTAATAATAACATTAATCGTATGATGACTTTTTTAAAAAGCGATAAATCAATCTTTTTGTTTAAGAAATATAAATTTATCCGTTATAACAATTTTAATATACAGACAGGTATATAAAATTTTATACAAATTTTGTCATTTATTTGCAATCCTAAAACATAATAATTTAGTTTAAACATTCCACCTAATCTTAATTTCTCATAATCGAATTATTAACTTCGAATCATTAATTTTAATCTACAATAGATTACTTATATTTTCGACAAGTAAAATATATCCAGCAAAACTAGTACAGTGGTTACTTTGTGGTGGATATCTCGCCTAATATTTTTAATTTCTCATAATTAAATTATTAGATATTAATGCTCCATGTATCATTAATTTAAATTAAAATTAATTCGATTTTCAACATGAAAGACATCTCTATCTATCAGAATGTATCCCTTTTCGCTCCTGTACGAAATTTTCCCGATCGCTTTCTAGTATAGACTTTTTATTTAGGACAGGCATCCGCTAGTATCCGAAAATCTACAGGCATCGAGGATCATAGCGTAAGAAACGTAGCGAATACGTTCCGGGAACGTGTATTACCGAGTGACCCGATCCGCAAACTTGCGAAACGCGCGCCCCGCGCGATGCCTTTAACTAGGCTAGTAGTAACAGACGGTGCTCGCGGTAGGAGACGCGATTCCGACGCGGCGCGGCGCGGCGTCGGCGGTGACGACGGCGGCAGTAGTCGATCGCGTGTGTCGATGTATGTGTACGGATCGTGGAGGCAGTAGTAGGCGTAGGCTTAGCGTGTTCGGATCGGGCGCTCGCACACCTTCCTGCGCGACCCGCGCGCACACCCGCGTAAGCGTATACGTAGGAGATGCACGACGGCGTAGATGCAGGCCGCGCGTGTATGCGTGTCCTGTACGTGCGTCGCGTGTTGGTGCTGCACGCGTAGGCGTGCCTACCTACGCTCGGAATCGCGCAGGTAGGCGTGACTTGGGGCGGCGCCAGGTGAATACACCCCTGACCTATGCTTTCTTCTCTCTCGTTCCCTTCGCTCTCGCCCTCTTTCCTTACAATTCCTCTCTCTCTCTCTCTCTCTCTCGCTCTCTCTCTCCCCCATTCTCTTGCTCTCTCACTCGCGATACACGTGTCCCCGAATTTATATCGGCTACCGATTCTTTGTCCATGCGCGCGTGTATCCAACCAACTCGCGAAGGGTCGATCGTTGTAATCGTTGATAACTCCAGAGAGGCATTTCTTTCTTTTTCCTCCTCTCTTATTTCCTTTTTCCCTTCTTTCCTCCGTTCCTCTCTTTCTCTACTTCTTACTCTATCGTTTTCAAGGGTGTGCGCGTACGTGCGTGTGCACCCTCGAAAACGATAGAGTAAGAGAGAAGAGTATTTCCGCCTGATATCTCTCATACATTTACCCTCCTTCTATCGTTACTCCTCCCTCCACCGTGTACCCTCGACGTGACTAGAAGAGACACACTTCGACACGTGCGTGCACCCGCGAAGTTTTCACTAACGTAATTTCACGAGA
>Ga0157364_1006503_pt1 | contig 12016 bp, 14 predicted proteins | sample AttsexASBM2_FD_111476 | JGI IMG/M metagenome (GOLD analysis project Ga0157364, IMG submission 111476) | Fungus gardens microbial communities from leaf cutter ant in Ribeirão Preto, State of São Paulo, Brazil - Atta sexdens ASBM2 | ecosystem: Host-associated > Fungi > Mycelium > Unclassified ...
AGCAATGTTGTCCATAAATGGAATATAGTCAAATTTGATATGACTAAGTTGTTATTTAGATTATTAGAAATAGAACCATTATTATTTATATAGATCATAACTAGTGTTGTTGTTGGTAGTCCAACCTCATCAAAGAACTTAGTAAGCTAAAGATGTTATATTCTAATCCAGCCATATTTATTCTAACCTATAGATAATACTCCTCTCTTATTTACACTCTCTGACCTCTTCTAATGTAGATCACATTTCTTTATTTTACCTCAGATGTTCTTACTAGACCCTTTCCAACTTCATAGACTTCTATCTCTGATATCTGAGAATCACCAATATCTGAGATAACTTACTTAGTGTCATAAACTTTATTCAGCTTGTATCTTCACAACCAGTGGACCGATTTTCACAAACTAAGTTGTACTGGAAAGCCCCAAATGAGAGCTATCTGCATATATATAGGATGTACAAAAGTGACAACAAATGACTGAGATATCAGGCTATCAGTAGCTATAAAAGCTTCATCTGATAATATCTCATGAATGGCTGAACAGATTTGCATAATTGAACTTGTATTGGGAAGTTCTCATCAATCCATTTCCAATGATATATAATGTATCTCAAAGCAATAAGTATTGGTAGAGATACAAGCATATCAATATAGTGACATAATTAGTTATCTTCTAAAATTAGCCTAACAGCTGCTATGACAGCTGACAGCTCCCATCAGGTACGAGTTTTGATCATGTGATGGCAACAACTTACATACAGACCATTACTCTTTTGTATATATACCTCTGTATCTGAGGACTAGACCTCAGACTTAACAATGTCAATTATTCTTATTGATACTTTCCATCATCTATTATCATCACATCCTTATTGTCAAGACAACAGAAAAGTGGACTTAGTCTTTTTATTTTCTTTTTCATTTTTTATTTTTTGTCTTGATTTATTTTTTATTTTTCTATTTTTAAAACTCTAGGATTAGGGTTAGAAGTGATCAATCACATCAGTCACATCTGATAGTATAGTCACAACGTTGATCATAGGACTTGAGAGAAAGTTGTAGAAGGTTCTAGAACAAGATGACGTTATACAACATGGACTCTATATATTAGCCTCATGCTTTACACATAGTCATTTAGAGTAGGGTGCACAGTAGTTAGCATGGACCATCTGAAGAAGTATATAAAGTAGACTATTTTGTAAAGAGTTTCTTATCAAGTTTTCTTGTATCTTCTCTAATACAAGAGTTTGACCTTTTATCCCACTCTAAGAATTAAGGTTATAATATTAGAACTCGATTACCACTTCTTGGGACTGCTCAACACCAAGCCCTCTCTACACTTACTCTTTACCCATCCTTAACTGAGAGGCAATACTACCCTTTAGTCAAGAAGATATAGCTAGGCTCTAGACTAAAGAGGAATACTAGTTAGATAGGAGAAGCCTAGCTGTTTGAGTGCATTAAAGCCCACTAGTGCATTTCAGACGTACTACCTTGTATGGACATGTTCAATACTTTTTTTTCAATTATCAACCTTGTGCTACAAGCCTACTTATGGTTTGTCTATGCAGAGGAACAGCAGTTGTTCTTAAAACATTGCTTAGAGTAGAATGGTCTTCTTAGACCAAAATTGTTTACAGTTTTCTTAGAGCAGTAGTCAGTAAGGCAAAATAGTTAGTATCAGTGTAGGCAGGGCAAGAAGAGTACCTGCTATCACTTACCAAGATTTTGTCATTGGAGTACAAATTGGAAGGCAAGACCAGTACAGGTTCCATACTTCCCTTATATACATTATCACCTCCTCTACTACCACCACCATTGTCATTACCATCACCCATTGACTCACCTCTCTCCTACAACAATATGAGTCAGATCAACTTGCATGAGATCATTAGGCAACAACAGGAGCAGTTGGTAGCTATGTAAACACAAATTCAGGCCCTGCTAGCAGGAGAAGTCGCAGGAGTCACAAGAGAGGCCAGAGAAGAAGAGAGAGAGAGAGGAATTGAGGTAGCAAAGCCTTAAATCTTCAATAGGACATCGTCGAAGGTTGCAGGATTTATAGTGGCATGCAAATTATATATTAGGATATAGATGAGAGAGGAGCTAGTGGAAGGACAAGTACAATGGATTCTGTCATATATGCAAGGAGGAATAGCAGATATATGGAAGGAGAATGTGATGGAGGAGTTGGAATCAGGAGAATTGGAATACAAGTCAGTGGAGGAATTTTTGACAAGTTTGAAGAAGGAATTTGGTGGAGGAAAAGAAGAGTCAGTGAAAGCAGTGGAGCTGAGGAAGTTAGAGCAAGGGGGAAGAATGATGGAAGAATTTGTACAAGAATTTAAGAGGGCAACAAGGGGCAGCAGATATAAGGGGAGACCTTTAGTAGAGGAGTTCAAGAGGGGGATGAATAGAGTGATCAGAAGAAAGCTGATGGAGGCAGAAAATCAACCAGGCTCTATTGAGCAGTGGTTCAGAAGAGCAATAGCCCTTGATAGAAATTGGAGGGAGAGCAGAAGAGAGGAGGAAAGGTTGAAGGGAAGAAAGGAACAGGGAGGAGGAACTCCTAAATAGGAGCAATAACAGATAATGCCACGACCCTTAGTGTGGCAGAGAAGGCAAATGCCCCCTCAGCAGGTGACAATAGGGCCTGCTCTGATGGAGGGAGGAGAAAGGACAAATGTGGTAGTGGTGAGAGGACAGAAACAGAAGATGGGAGCTCCTAGGAGGGACCTCTATGCAATGGAAATTGATAGAGGGAAAAATTGCTACACTTGTAGAGGATTTGGGTACATAGTCTGTCATTACAGAAACAGGGGAGAAAAAAGAACAGTGAAAGGAAGAAGAGTGGAATATGGAGGAGGAAGGTTCGAGGGCAATATTGAACAGATTGGACATTTAAAAGAGGTGGAGAACTTAAAAGCCCTCAACTAAGTTTTTATAACAGATTTAATGTATTAGATACAGAAATAAATGCTGGTACATTGAAATCAGAGGGAACTGAGAAGAAGATGGAAGTAAGAAAGGTGGAGAGAAAGACATTAAGGAAGGTTACAGTGAAGATTGGACTGGAGAGGATAGATATGCAAGAGAGAATAACAGTAGAGGTGTTGTTAGACAGTAGAGCAACTGGACTGGTTATGAGCTCAGAATTTACAAAAAAAAACAAGGTTTTAAGCTGAAGAAGTTGGAGAGGCCAATAAATGTAAGAAATGTGGATGGGTTGTTCAACAAAGAGAGACCAATGAAAAATACAGTGGAGGTGAATATATATTATCAGGGACACAGAGAGAGGACAAAGATTGACATGATAGGAGGACAGAAGTGGATGGTGATTTTGGGAATGCCATGGTTAACACACCACAACCCAGAAATAGATTGGAAAATGGGAGAGGTAAAGATGATGAGATGCCTAGAAGAATATAGAAAGCAGTAGAGACCAGTGCAGTGGAAGTTGGGGTGGGAGAAACAGAAAGAGGAGGAAGCAGGAAAGAAACAAGAGGAAAAAGAAAAGAGAAAGCAGAAGAAAGGAAAAATAGTAGAGGTTAAGAGAGTAGCAGAGGAGTGGGAAATTTGGGACAAAGAAAAGGAAGCAGCAAAACTGGAGACAAAAGCAAAAAAGATGGTGTCTGAGAAGTTTCACCTATGGATAAAGATGTTTGGGAAGAAACAGTTAGAAAGAATGCTGACTAGAAAAGTATGGGACCATACAATAAAAGTAAAGGAGGGGTTTGTGCCAAGAAAGGGGAAAGTGTATTTGTTGTTGAGGAAAGAAAGAGAAGAGGTAAGGGAGTTTATTCAGGAGCAGCTGAGGAAGGGATATATCTGGCCATCAAAGTTATCTCAAATAGTGCCAGTATTCTTTGTAAGAAAGAAAGATGGAAAGAAGCAGATGGTTCAGAACTATCAATATCTAAATGAATGAACAATAAAAAATAACTATCCTTTACCGTTGATATCTGACATAGTAGAAAATATTGGTACAAAAAAAGTATTTACAAAGATAGACTTGAAATGGTATTATAATAATGTACAGATAAAGGAGGGGGATGAGTGGAAGGCAGCATTTACCACACCCAAGGGGTCATTAGAACCCACAGTTATGTTCTTTGGGTTGATGAATTCACCAGCAACTTTTCAAGTGATGATGAATAAGCTACTTAGAGATCTGATTAACACAGGGAAGGTGGCAGTGTTCATAGATGACATGATTATAGGGATGGAAGGGGAAGAGGGACATGATGAGTTAGTAGCAGAGATAATAAAAAGACTGGAGGAAAACGATTTGTACATGAAACCAGAAAAATGCAAGTAGAAGGTCAGAGAGATAGGGTTCTTAGGAGTTGTGATTGGACTAGAAGGGATAAAAATAGAAGAGGAGAAGGTGAAAGGTGTTTTGGACTAGCCAACACCAAAGTGTGTCAAGGATGTGCAGAAGTTCTTAAGATTGGTGAATTACTATTGTTAATTCATTGAGGGCTTCACCTCTATAGCTAGACCATTACATGATCTGGTGAAAAAAAATCAGAAATGGAATTGGATGGAGAAATAGAATAAAGCATTTAAAAGATTGAAGAAGCAATTTACAAAAGAACTGGTATTAGCAGCATCAGATTTAGATAAAAAATGAGGATGAAAGTGGATGTATTGGATTATGCAATAGGAGGGGTTTTGTCGATGGAATGTGAAGATGGATTATGGAGACCAATAGCCTTTCTCTCAAAATCTCTAAATGAGACTGAGAGGAACTATGAGATTCATAATAAGGAGATGTTGGTGATAATAAGAGGGCTAGAAAACTGGAGACATTTGTTAGAAAGCGCACAATTCAAGTTCGAGATCTGGACTGATCACAAGAACTTAGAATATTTTATAAAAGCACAGAAGTTGAATTGAAGACCAGCTCGATAGGCACTATACCTGTCTAGATTTGACTTTACCCTGAAACATGTTCCAGGAACAAAAATGGGGAAGGTGAATGAACTTAGTAAGAGACTGGATTGGAAAGTAGATGTAGATAGAGATAATGAGAATCAAGTATTTATAAAAGACAATTGGATTTGTAGCATATAGAAAGTAGTAATAGAAGGACCTGAAGTAGATATAGTAGAAAAGATAAAAAAAGCTAGGAGTAAGGACAAAGATGCAGTTAGAGTAATAGAGGAGATGAAAAAAACAAAAGTGAAGGAACTAAGAGGGAAGAAATGGTGAATTGAGGGAGATTTAGTATTGAAAGAAGGGAAGGTATATATACCAAAGGATGAGGAGTTGAGAGCGGAAGTAATCCAGCTACATCATGATGTGCCAGTAGCAGGGCATGGAAGAAGATGGAAGACAGTGGAATTGGTCACTAGAAACTACTGGTGGCCAGAAATAATGAGAGACATAGGAAAATATGTAGAGGGATGTGATTTATATCAGAGAATGAAGAATAGAATGGAGGAGTTGGCAGGAAAGTTGAAACTGAGTGAGGTGCTGAAGAAACCATAGACATATTTAACAGTAGACTTCATCACAAAGTTACTGGTAGTTGCTGGGAAAGATGCTATCCTAGTGGTCTGTGATAGATTGTCAAAAATGACATATTTCATGGCAACAACGAAAGAAACATCAGTGGAAGGTTTGGCAAGGTTGTTCAAGGATAATGTGTAGAAGTTACATGGACTGCTGGAGAGTGTAGTGTTGGATAGGGGACCACAGTTTGCAGCAGAGTTGACAAAAGAGTTGAATAAGATGTTAGGGATAGAGACAAGGTTGTCAATGGTGTTCTATTCACAAACGGATGGACAAACAGAATGGATGAACCAAAAGTTGGAACAGTACTTGAGGTTCTTTGTGGATCATAGGCAAAAGGATCGGCCAGAGTAGTTGGCATCAGCAGAGTTTGTGGTAAACAACAAAGTTCACATGGCAACCAAGATTTTGTCTTTCATGACAAACTGTAGAAGAGAATTGAGAATGGAGGGTGATATAAGAAAGAGAGGAAAATTAGAAAAAGCGATGGAATTTGTGGAGAGAATGAAGAAGGTGCATGAAGAAGTAGGAGTAGCATTAAAGAAAGCACAAGAAGATATGAAGAGGCAGGCAAATAAAGGGAGGAAAGAAACTGAAGATTGGAAAAAGGGAGATAGAGTATTGTTGAGTACCAAGGACTTGGTGTTCAAAGAGAGACCAGCGAGGAAATTAGTGGATCAGTACATAAGTCCATATACAATTGAGGAGGTAATATCCACCAATGCGGTCAAATTATGACTGCCAACCTCAATGAGAATCCATCTGGTTGTGAATGTCAGTCAGATAGTATGATACAAGAAGCAAGTGGAGAGACAGAAAAAAGAAGAAGGAAAACCAATAGAAGTTGAAGAAGTCAAAGAGTAGGAGATAGAAAAAATATTAAATAAAAAAAGAATAAGAGGAGTAGATAAGTATTTAGTGTGATGGAAGGGATTTATGGTGGAACATGATACCTAGGAGAGGAAAGAAGACTTAGGAAATGCAAAAGATATGTTAGAAGAATTTGAAGGAAGGATGAATGTGGAAGTAAGGAGACAAGAAAAGATAGATATGGTAGAAGAAAGAGACTTTAGGAGAGAAGAATTACCAGGAAAGTTCACAGCGAGGATGTTGTGTGGATGGGATGATGGTAAATTTGAAGAGGAGTACTTAAAGAAGCTGGAAATAAATTGGTGAAGATGGAAGACAGTTTCTCCAGAGAAGAAACCTTAAGAGGAGGGTAATGTCAAGATAACAGAAAAGTGGACTTAGTCTTTTTATTTTCTTTCTCATTTTTTATTTTTCTATTTTTAAAACTCTAGGGTTAGGGTTAGAAGTGATCAATCACATCAGTCACATCTGATGGTGTGGTTACAACATTAATCACAGAACTTGAGAGAAAGTCATAAAAGGTTCTAGAACAAGATGATGTCATACAACATGGACTCCACATGTTGGCCTCATGCTTTACACATAGTCATTTAGGGTAGGGTGCACAGTAGTTAGCATGGACCATCTGAAGAAGTATATAAAATAGACTATTTTGTAAAGAGTTCCTTATCAAGTTTTCTTGTGTCTTCTCTAATACAAGAGTTTGACCTTTTATCCCACTCTGTGGATTAAGATCATAACACTTATACTGAACCCCTGGAACACTATTCAGTTCAAATATCACAACCAGTGAGTATCTTATTTGTGATACTTAGTAGTTTTCATTTCAAATAGCTATTCTAAGTAAAATACTTAGTATATAAACTGGTAGTTTACACTGTGCTAGCTTTATTCTGAAAATCAACCAAAACTAGCACTAATTCCTAGTATTAGCAATAACATGCTTGACTACCTTCTAAGTTCACTAAGTCTTCTTCTAAAATATATGACTAATGTAACTTGTAGAGATATAACATATAAGCTGAAGCTGAAGGTTATTCCAATTCTGTCTTCTGCATTCTTATGTAATACATAACTGACTTATTTAGACTTCCAAGATTATTACAACTTAAGACTCAAAATTAAGTCAAAAGAAAAATCTTGTATAAGAATTATACAAAAGAACTTGATCAAGTTCTAAGTACAAGGTCATCTACCTCATTATTGCTAAACTAATGGTCTATGCTACACTAAACCTAACCTACCTCAAAAGCTATATATACTACATATTATTAACATATAGAATAATAAGAATAATAATATTATTCTAGAACCTTTTACAATGTTATTTGTGACATGTAACCAATTTGTGATACTATGTCACATCATGTGACATTTTGTAACAGTTACATGTGATATTATGCTAACCTCTAATCTTAAGTCTAAAAATAAAAAAATAAATGAAAAAGAAAAATGAAAATAAGAAAAGAAGTGAAAATAAAATAAGTCTATTATCTTCAACTCTGACAAAGATACCTTATTGGATCTTGGATAATAAAATATGAACTGTATCTAATAAAAGAACCTGCTAAGTAGTATATATAAATGTTATATACTCTGTTTCTACTATAGATATCATAATTGTTTCTTAGTGTTTGGTTTTTCAAGATACAGGCTCACCAGTAATAAAAAAAATATTTCTTTCAATTGACCTTCTAGTATTCTTGTCTTTAGTAAAGTCAGAGTTAACATAGCTATATAAATCTAGTTTTCAACTAGTATGATATATGATACCATATTCTAATATGCTCTTTATGTAGTATAGCATTTGCTTAAGAGCATTTAAGTGGGCTTTTTCAGGATTGTAAGCAAATTGCTATAATAAGTTTACTAGAAATGAGATGTTATAACTTAAGTTCTAGTATAAGAATAAAAAAGCAATCTTGTATTGGTTAACATAAGAGAACTCAGTAGAGTTCTTAGTATAAATAAGTGTACTCTATATATCTCTAGTGTGTGATCTGTATACACTTTACATCTAGCCTATTCTAAATGTTATAAGTCATATATTTAAGAGTTATCTGATTATAAAATATATAACATTATTTTTCTCTTGTGTCACATAACACCATAATCATGATAGTGATATATGTGATCAACTTGTGACAGTTTTGACAGTCATGCATTGACATTACATCATCTCTTTTTTTATCAAGTCCAAAATAAAAAAAAGAAAAAGAGATCCAAAGAGATATAGAAAAAACTTAAATAATAGAAAAAAAGAAGAAACAAGTTCACCATCCTTGAATCTGATATAAGAGGTTAGGACAAGTAACAGCTTGTAGTCATATCAGAGATTTAAGAATCTTATAGTAAGGAATGGTCTTTATTTCTTTGGCTTTCTCTGGTGAGTTTAGGTAGTCATCTATTGTCAATATAATTACTGGTGGTAATAATGTAAATGTTGGTGTGTATTTAGTCATGTTGAACTATTCTAATATCTACTCACTATATGCTTGCTATGACAATGTTATATCATTTGTGGTTTTGTCTCTCTTAATATGCATCTCTGTCAGGTGTGGTTCATACCAGAGGTAAAAGTCCACAAGATAGACTCAGAGATGTGCAGACTTGTAAAATAATCTTGGCTTCAGCTTATGTGCTACACTATCTATCTGCCACATGGTTGCAACTTCAGATAAGAGAAAGAAGTCCAAGACAGAAGTAAGTACTGATTGGTATGTTGCTATTAAACACTGGAGATTGAGTTCAATAAGAGTTATCTTCATCAATTATCAAACTAGTGAATTATAATATAACTACTAGTCTTATATACAAAGAAATACTATAGGAGATACTCAGGGTTTCAGTAGTATAGTCCCTATTACCCTAAGTAGAGGTTTTAGTGTTGAGATACTAACAGGAATATAACTCTGTTATAGAAGACCAAGTTAGATAGAAGTATTCCCATTATAGAAGACAGAATCTCCAGATTGTTGCAAGAAAGGTGGCCACCATGGAAGGCAGGCTTGTAAATTAAATATTAATAAGATAATATCACTGTGGAGGTGTATTTTTTGGATGGGTGGACTTGGCATATGACAATCTCCAAGATTAGCATTGTCTCTTTGATATTTTTAATCTTATAGCTTATACTCAGACTAAGTTCTGGTTTAGCTAATTGTTCACTCTCTTTTATTAATAAAGCATCTAGAATATTATCTGTTTAGGTAGATATAAGTATGAATTCATTATTGTTAACATATGACTGGATCTGAAAGTTAACACATGATTTATAATATTCATAGTCTTCATATGTACATTTGAAATTCTCAGCCCAATCATATACTCCTTATATTGTTCTGTACAAAGTTTTGAAGAGTCTCTACATATATTCATTTTTTTTCTCAAAACACTTAGGCTATTCTATGTATACATCAAAGAAGTTGTTACTGTTTGGGAACACAAAAAAAAGTCAATTTGCCACAGATGAAGACCTCTTGCTACTGCTATAGCACAGATTAAGTAGACTAACTCCAGTCTTACAATATATATATTTTATTAAAGTCTTCTTCTAAAAATTGAGTAAAACTCTTCACTACTATTTGAGCCTTTTTCTTGTCTAAGCCCCTATCTTCTAACCACTTGAGGATATATACCCACTTTGAACCTGCTATATTTTTGTCTACTAGCCTCTATACCACTATAAAGATACTATACTCTCTCAACATTTTAATTTTCTTAGCTATTAGTTTCCACCAGAGATCTGATCATGCTATTGTCTCACAGTATATTTTTAGTATCCACATATCAGTATCCATTTAGTGTGCCACTGTATACTGAAGATATTTCTGTGATTCAAGTAGATATGTAGGAGGTTGGTATTCTCAGTGGATTTTTCTTATAACTAGTGGTGGGTCTTTTTCTATCCCAGCCTTATTCATGGTGTTCTTGTCTCCTAGTTTAATATCTGTAATAAGCACTAGTATTTCTCCTATCTCCTGGTGGAGTTCTGGAAGTATGACAGGTCTTAGTGCTATCTCTTAAGAAGAGAAAGCTACATTGTACTTTGTACCTGATTTCTTATCACTAGGTATAGTGTTGGTCTTTAGTATACTTTCTAGTTCATATTTAAAGGGATAATTGTCATCTGTAAATATAGATAGAGTAGATTATATAATAATGTAAGTAGTCTCTTTCTCAGAAATAACATTCTGTGATTTGAATATTACTCCAGTCCTTTGATCAAGGAGCTGTACCACTGATATATATATGCTATAGTGCTAAATAGTCTAAGGTAAGATATATCTTGTTATTTTCCAGTCCAAAGTTTAGTAGATATTGTTTTTGGTTGTCTAGTAGATAAGATAAAGTTGTGTACATACACTATAGTCTGTACTTTACCCAGTATTTGAGTGGTAGTCTGAGCTCTGCTATAATTGACTATGTTGCATCTAAGATGGTACATATTCCTTATTCTGCTAAGCCATTCTATTGGTAGGCATATGAAGTGGTAAACTCAAATTTAATACTAGTTTATACTCTGTGCTTCTTCTAAGTACTATTATACTACTCTCTTTCCATATACAAATGCACTTTTCTCAACTTTCAGTCTATTTTTTACTTTGCTTTAGCATGGTAGATCTTAAACATCTTCAGTATGGTGTCAGTTAACTTTCCATTTAAGAAAGCCACAGTACAATAGAATAAAAATCCATCAGTCAACATTATAAAGTAATGAGTGCCTCCTACTAACTGGACTAGTGCTGATCCTTATAGATTAGCAAACACATGACACACTCTTTTACTAACACCAAAGATATAGAAGTAGACATTTTTGAGTAAGTATATATTGAATATACAATCTTCACAAAGCTCCTCTATGTCAAGCTGTACAAGAACATTCAATTGATTAACTGATCTATCTGACACTATTGAGCAAATTGTATTACTCTCTGTATAGACTAGTCTTCTATGCCACATATTAAAGCTCACAACTTTTCATTTAGATTATATCATAAGTCTACTCAGGATAGAATTTAGAATATTTATGGTATAGAGCTAGCTGAAGTAAATAGCTGTTATAATGAGTTGATTGTCTAATATTGTGATGATCATACTTTTTCCAGAAAAATTTACATGGATATCTTTTGATGTAAGTTTGATAATAGTTTAAGTACAAACTTGGAATGTATAGTACATTATGGAGAATTACACTTCATTTGATTCCATTTACTTCTGTTGAGAACTGAACTAATTCTTTCTTAGAGATAGTAAAGATGAAGTTCTTGTTAGTAAAAAAACTAGTTTTAGGAAGGTTATATAGGATATAGGAAGTAAACATAAATCTATTACAAACTCAAAACTTTAGAGTGAGTCAAGAGAAAGAACCTTGTATTAGGGTTAATACAAAAAAACTTAATGGAGTTCCTAGTATAGAACTATCTTCTTTATATATACTAGGCTACCAGTTTATACTATACTACTATTAACCTACCCTAAAGAGCCATGTGTTATTCTTAAGGTCAACATGTGTAAAACATGCTGTATGACATTGTTTCTCTCTAGGATCTTTTATATCAGAGTTATAAACAATGAACTTGATTTTATTTTACTTTTTTATTTTATTTTCATTATTCTAGACTTAGA
>Ga0157364_1006504_pt1 | contig 12015 bp, 8 predicted proteins | sample AttsexASBM2_FD_111476 | JGI IMG/M metagenome (GOLD analysis project Ga0157364, IMG submission 111476) | Fungus gardens microbial communities from leaf cutter ant in Ribeirão Preto, State of São Paulo, Brazil - Atta sexdens ASBM2 | ecosystem: Host-associated > Fungi > Mycelium > Unclassified ...
CCTAACCTAGTCCTTACCTTTTCCATCTTGTTTCCTCATGTATGACGCCTCATGGTTACTTTGTGAACACTCTCTAAGGCTGTATATATAGTGTAGATACATTCCTGTATCCTTACGCTTTACTACTTATAAACATCCCTTATCTTCTCTCAAGCCTTTGCCTTAGTTGCAACCTGAGCTCTAGCTTAAGGTCGTTACATACTGATTGGTGTGTTGCTATTGAACATAAGAGATCAAGTTCAATAAGAATTATCTTTGTTGATTATCAAACTAGTAAATTACAGTATAACTACTAGTCTTATATACAAAGAGATAATATAGAAAATACTTAGGGTTTTAGTAGTATAGCTCCTATTACTCTAAGTGGAGGTTTCAGTAGTGAAACACTAATAGGAGTATGACTCTGCCATAGGAGACTGAGTCAGATAGAGATATTCCTGTTATAGAAGACAGAATATCCAGGTAGTTGCATTACTACTATATGGATGTGTTGTAAGAAAAGTGGCTACCATAAAAGGTAGACTTGTATAGTAAATGTTGGAAAAGTAATATCACTACAGGAATATATTTTCCAGATGGGTGGACTTGGCATATGACACATAGTCAATCTATTTGTTACTTCAGAAAACATCTATGTATGCAAAATAGTTCTAAAACATAACAGTAAAGAAGAAGTAGGCTTTTTGCTCTCTGTAAGTAAAAGCCTTTCTCAATCTAGCTTTTATACACTAAACTTTATTGTTGATCTTAAATTACTCTTTAAGATAATCTCTAGACTTTTTGCTGGCTGTTAGGCTACTTATGTAAAGAGAATTATAGTTACTACTCAGTCTAGGAAGTAGTGGAACAAAGAGCATAAAACTATACTAAATACTTATAAAGAGCACTCTGACTGGTTTTTCTATTATATACCCAAATTCAACTCCATAGATAATCCATCTTTTGTGATAGTGTTATCTCTTGTCAAACTCTGCAAAAACTTGGCCTTTTATGGTGGAGTTTACTTTTATCTCAATTCTATATACATTTAGTGTTTCTCTGTAGATCAATTTGATCAAATAATAATAACATTACTCAAGTTTCCAAGTGTTTTAGATACTTTTCTTTATATTTAAAAACTGGTAGATACTCTATAACTCTCCAGTTCAATAATTAATCATAGTCTCTGTTACTTCTTTATTTTTCTAGAGCATATAGTGACCTCCATTGTTTTCTATTGCTCTCCATATTCTGTTGCTAGCATATCATGATGTAACTAGATTATTTCTATTTTCAACTCCTTATTCTTTAGCATATATAAACTTTTATTTTGATCAGTGCCTATTCTTCAAAGAACATGTTCATTACTACTCTATCAAGATATTGTTTACAGTCAAAGTAATGAGTATACTTGAAATTTTGACTAGAAGCCTTCTCTTACTCCAGAAATAGCTCATTTATTGCTTATGTGTCATTTTAGTTACTACCTATGGTTTTTAACTCTAATTCTTTACTGAAGCATCTACTAAGGCATAGGTGTTACTTTTAGCAGTTATGTAATACAATACTACTCTTTGAATGTATTTTGTATTTTACCTACTGGTGGAATTGAGGCTTTAGTAGATCTTATTTCCATTTATTTTCATTTCAAGAAACTAGTTAAGTAGTCTTGTCTCAGAACTGCTACTTTTTGTCTCTACTTAGTGTTATATTTTCTAAGAACATACAGGCTGTCTTTGCTATGAATTTTTAGAAACTAGGACAATAGGTATTGTCTTTTAAAGCTTCAGCTAATCAAATAACTACTTTTGATGCTGAGCTATTTGTTATAAGATTAGGCATTACCAAGGCCACTGATATGGATATTGGATGCATTATCCTTATCACTAACTCTCTAAGCTCTGCTAGAAAGGTAGTGGACTCTTCTATGCATTCTGAACAAGTATATTTTTTAGTTGTCTGCTCTATACTTAGATTGATCTTCTCTTGTAACATTAACTATAGAATTAAATTCTGAGACTGTCTAAGCAATGATGAGTAATTTTTATATCAACTGGTCTATAACAATGTAACTAATACTAAAATAGCTGCTAGACTTCATCTAGTAACTTTTATTGATACTATTTACTCTAAGAGTGTTTTCTCATGTCTAGATGCTTGGAGGACATCCTTCAATTGTCCTACTATTCAAGAGTACTTTTTTCTCTGCAGAGTGTCCAATGTCTATGTAGCTATTGCTGAGTATATATTGATATATCTTTGTAAACTGTCTCAAGTTTGCTTATAGACAAAGAAAAAAATTATTTGAATTAATAACAATCAAAAAGAAATCTAGATAAGAATTGTTTATAACCAACCTACTAATTATGTGTCTAAATCCACAAACAGACCTATTATATGGAGAGTACAAAGTCAAAAGAAACTGAGAGAGATAAAACTGGAAAAACTATTTATAGAAACAAAAAAGAAAACTATTTGAGTGTTCATAAAGGCTTATAAGGAGGAGAAGGAGATTATTTTTGAGGAAAAAAGGCAAAGATACTTAAATGCTTCCTTAAGAAGTCAACAAAGTCCTTGATTGATAGAAATAAAACAATTAAGAGACTATAAGAGGTTTTTTTTTAGATTTTTTAAAAAAATCAATGATTTATTACATGAGATATAGTGGCAGAACATGGTAGTTACACTGTAACTACTTACATAGAGAAGACAAGGAAAAGAAAAGAAAAGAAAAAGAAAGAAAGAAAAGAAAGGAGAACAAGAAGAAAGACAAAACTAAACTATAATGAGCTAAAATAAAAGAAAACACTATCAAGTAATTCCTTCATAAAAAGAAAATATTCTAGAATTTGAATTTAGGAACACAATAAAGTGATTAAAAGACTTCCTATTAGAATTCCAATAGTTATTATATTTCTTACACTTGTGAAGAATATGATATCTTGATTCAATTGGGTAATATTTATATGAACAACAAAAATTCTCCTTTGGGAAAAATCTTAGGCAATATTCTTATCACAAAATGAACTACTCACTTGTTTATGATATCTGAACCTTGGGTGCACTCTCAGAGATTTAGAAGTAATTCAGAAGTTTGATAATAATGATAATAATGATTAAGATCAATTTATACAAAATAATGATGGTCTGTGTACAAGCTGTTTCCATCACATGATTAAAACTTGTATCTAGTAGAGCTGTCATTTGTCATAGTAGATGTCAAGCTAATATTATATATTATTAGAAATCATTTGATGAGCACTTTCCAACATATGTTCAATTATTTGAATCCATTCAGCCATTCATAAAATATCAGCCAATGAAGCTTTTGCAGTTACTGATAGTCTGATATCTTGGTTGTTTGTTATTGCTTTTGTATATTCCACATATATGCAGATAGCACATATTTGGGGCTTTCCAGTACAGCTTAGTTTGTGAAAATCAGTCTACTGGTTGTGGAGATACAAGCTGAATGAAGTTTGTATCAATTTTTTTATAGGAGCATGATTTGTAATTACTCTTATTGTTCTTACACACAGGGAATTTGAGTGTCTGATAGATTTAAGCCAAGCACCATTCTTTGTATAAACAGGTTCAATAGAAAGATAATCATTATCAAATAATTTGAGGAAATGATTCCTCTTAAAGTCTGATGCTTGAAAAGTTATTTTATAATTTCAAATAATCAAGTCACATTTGTCTTTCATGCTGTAGTGCCATGATAATTTGTATGGTGTTATAGTACACTTGGACACTAACATTTTTCTTTTCTTTTATCTATTTTTCTTGATTTAATATTTTTTTGATTTTATTTGATGATGAAGAGGCATATGACTGTGGTCACATGACATGTCACATGATGTGAGGTCATAGGCCTAGACTCTGAGAAAAAGGACTAGAAGGATGATATCAGAGCATATATATATAGTATAGTATCCTTATGGAAGACATGAAGTTGACATATGGTAGAAGTATGGACTATACATGGACATTAGGGTAGGGCTATTTATTGTTAGCATGGACCATAAGAATTTTGTATAAATAATATAGAAATACAGCAGAGACTCCTTATTGAGTTTTCTTATGATTACTACTTGATATCTATCTTGAGATTTATTACTTGTATTGCTATTGGTCTTTTGACTAGTGGTTGCCACAACATACAGAAAGATTGGATTGAGATTAAACTTCTTTGTTTCTTTATTAACAACTAAATAATGAATCCATTTGGTATTACTAGGACAATCTTAGAATTCAATGGAGTTATGGATATCCTTTTCAAAGAAGGATTTGGTAAGGATGAGACAATCAAATATATATCTTACCAAATGGATAACATCAGTAATAACTATGATGCATAAAGCATCATTAACTTGAATCACTTAATTAATTCCATATCTAATTGCAAACAGTTATGCCTTAGTTAATGTGACATTAACAGTATGATAAATAGTTTTGGCAATAATGTTTTGACCTGAATAAACATGGGCTATAGATATAGCAATATTGTTTTTGATATTAGCATTGGATATAACAATAACAGTCTTAGTATCATATAGAGAGTCTTTAAATATATTATCAAGTTTTTGTAAATAGGCAGCCTTGTAATCATTGATTTTGAATTCTACAATGTTGAATGAAGAATTCTATTAAGACAATTATTTGTGTCTACAGTGGAACTTTTGACTTTGAGTCTTTGTTTGAAGGTTAACTTTTTTAGAGAAAGATGATGCAGATTTGAAGCATTTAAGTAATAATGTTCTAGCAAAGACTTGACCACATGATTTGAGGGTAAAGATACTGTTCTCAATTGTTGACAACTACAGATTTTGTCTAGATAGAGGTGAATAGAAATAAGGCCTGCAATAGCATTAATTCTCCAGATGAGAGATGTTTAAAAAGCACTAGTAATCATAAAGCTGCTCTTTGTTACATTTTCCTTAGTTCTTTAAGAGAATTGGAAAGAGAAGCATTCTTGAAATACCATAGTAGAAAGCCATATAGCATAATAGAGAGAATACATATTCTATAAAGTAGTCATTTGTGGAAGGGTAATAAATCTCTAGTGGAATTACCTAACATTTTCATACTCTTAATCATTAAAAAGGCCTTGTTGGAGTAAAAGCAAATGTGTTATTGAGAAGAAAGTTTTCTATCAAAAATAAATCTGAGGTATTTCCAGACATCTCTTGGTCATAAAATAGGTTCTTTTAAGGAAAAAAGATCCAAAAGAGAGAGGTTGAAGTTTTTGGTTGACCTAGAAAAATGGAAAACTTCCAACTTTCCATGTTCAACTATAAGTCTGAACTAATTAAATAGAGATGAAATAATATTATAGCTACAAAAAATAAAAGTATTTGATTTTTTGAAAGATTTTTCTATGAAATAAAAAGACTGTCATCCACAAAAGATAGAAAAGAAATAGAGGAATTATAAAAAATATTTTAAACCTTTTTTCAAAGATGTGAACAATTGGGGCAATATACAAAATAGATAAAATGGGAGATAGAGCTGACCCTTGTCTTATACCTATATCTGCATTGAAGAAAGGGGAAATAAAATTGTTTCATATATACTGTATTTTTTTGTTTATTAAATAATTAGAAAAAAATAATGAAATTCTGAAATCAAAGCCAACTTTATCCATAATCAAAGGAAGAAGCTGGTAATTGAGTGAAGAGAAAAACTAGGCAATGTCAAAGACCAGAGTACTTTTTTGGAGGCCTTTGACCTGTCCTAAGTAAATAAGATAAGTGTAAGAATAATACCTGTATCAGTAGTTGAATACTATTTAAGTCTATCCAATTGATTAGGATGAACAAAATTAGATGCAATGAAATAATATTATAATCTCTCTCTAATGATCTTTTTGATGAGTTTTCTCAAAGTGTTGAGGAGGACAATAGGACAAAACATCTTGGAGGAGTTATACAATACTTTGTTAGAAGTGGATATCTTAAAATGTGATGGTCAGTAACTAAGATCAATACATGCATTAGTAATGTTAACAATGTTAGATAAATACTTATTATTGTCTATAATTGCTTTAAGATATCTCTAAGAGACATAATCTAGTCTTGGAGTGGACAAATTACTACATTTTGTGATCACATTTCTGAATTCTTCTTTCAAAAAAGTTGGCCATTCCAAAGGGGGTTTTAAGGGGATTTTATCCAAAAGTCATAGATTTACTTGACAATTTTGTACTGAATTGAAAGTTTGATGTAAGGCTTATCAAAGATCTTCAAGCTTGATACAAGGTCACCTATTATATTGAAGGGCTTTGGTAATAGGAAGTTTCCACTTCTTGACCCAATTCATGAGATCCCAGGGTCTCTTATTTTTTGACATAAATCTCTTGAATTTTCTCATTGAAAAATAAACATTTAGTTTGCTTGATAAAATTCTTGAAATTCTTCCAATCCTCTAGTGTTTAATACTACACTCTTCATTTTACCATGCTTTTGAACATTTAGTAATGTTGACATTCTTGGAAAATTTATACCAAGTATAATTCAAAATTCTTGCATATTATTAAACTATATTATCTGTTATATTGATATTTCTCAGAGCAAACATAAGTTTTGTGATGAATTTCTCTTTTTCCTTACTGTTTCTAATAATGGATTATTATTTATCTTTATCTTGAATAAATTCCTCACTGATAGATATGTTGACTGTTAAAAAAGTATAATCTGATAGATATTGGGATTCTGGTAATGTAAAGTAGGTGTTAACTTTGACTGAATCTGAACAAAGAAACATAAGGTTAATACAGAATTAGAATTATTAGTATTATCAGCATAATGAGTTAGGATCTGATAAACAGAGAAAGATATTCTTAAATCAAAAGAATTAGTAATCTCTATGAGAATATCACTGTGAGCTGAATAATGAGGATAACCTGGATCCCAATCCCTGTTCTTAATGTTGAAGTCCTCAGTCATAATGAGAGCATTATGAATATTGACCTCAGTATTCTTAAGATATTTTAAGGCCAATTGATACTTATTGGAATAGATGTTGATTATTAAAAAAATAGATTTATTGTTGAAAAATAAAACACAATTAATATTTTTGTAGTTTAAAATATCTTTTCTAAGTGAGAAATGCAATTGAATGAGCCAAATATTAATGTAAGTTATTACTTTTGAATGTTTTTTGTTATTGAATAATTGTCTAGAAAAGGTTATTTAGGCAGAATGATTAGAGAAACCAACAATTTTGTGACCCTTCTCATTAATGAACTTAGAATATTTTGAATGAAAGACTATAGCAGCTCTTGGATAAAAAGAACATTGAACTCTTTTTTATTTTCTAGAATCATCTCAGTGAGTATTCTGTTCTTGTAAACATTCTGTGAAAATAAGCTAAGATTTTTTAAATTCATGAACTTGTCTTATCCACAATTGAGCAGATTAATTTACTTCTGTTTTGACAAAGCTCTTGATACTTTTTAGTATGCTACTCTTTGTTGAACCTGTGCCTTCAGAATGGATATGTATTGCTATTTGCTTGATGTTTATCTTTGTAATTAATATACTTGAAACTATACAGACATGGTTCACCTCTTTTAGTTTCAAGTCTCAGCAGGTTTGTCTTGAAGTTCACTTTGCAACACCAAGCTAGGTTGAAATGATATTCTATTTTGTACAGTCTGTTACACTTAACATATTTTGATTTATAAGCATGACAGAAGAATGTTGTGTACTCTCATTTCCAACAGTTCTTGCATTGAAGTACCTTTGGGTTTATATTGTTGTCTTAGATAATAGTGATATGGTTTTCTATATTAAAATATCTGTTAATTAAGGACTTAGTCTTAGAGCCACTTTATACATCTCAACTATCTATCTAAATAACTGTCATTTCTGATTTTGGAAAGGCTTTAATAACCCTTGGTTTTGATGCAAGAACCACATTATTAAAAATGTAGGTAGATTGTAAGATTTGTTCAACAATTTCAGAGAAGACAAGAGTGTTAGTATTCTCTATGATGTATGGAATACTCAATATCTTGAGATAAAACTTTGACTGAGGTAACCATAGCACTATGACATCTTCAGAATTAACAACATCAACATTCTTGATATATTTTTTGTATTAAGGTCTAATATGAATGTAACTTTATTAGTAGTAATTGTTAATCCTCTCTAATTAGCCTGAATAAAGTTAGCTATAATATTTAACTTGATATTTTTAAGAGCTCTATTTATATTAGTGACATGTATACCAGATGGTGCCATGAATTTCTTTGAGTTTATCAAACTCATGAGAACCAAAACCTGCCTTCTTGAAGGACCTTTTGTTATTATGTTAAACCTAGATTTATTTTATTTTGGTTCATAAATCACTTTCCATACCTCTTCAATCTTCTTAGTTGAGAGGTTTGAGAATATATCCTTGATTTTCAATATTTTCTTGATGTTGGCCAAGGACACTTGGGCATAAGACCAACTATTCTGAGTATTTGTCTATTTGACCATGTTTTTTATTTATCTTTGTGATATTTTGACATTGCTAGAACTTTCTTGCTTGGCTTTAGAGAAATGAGAGGGGGGATTTTAAAAATGTTAGGGGGAATCCTAGAAATGTTAGCTTTCTTGCTAGGGTTAGCTAACTCTTTCTTATGACTTAAGTTTTTCTCAGAATTTCTTTGTCTAAATTAAGCCAATATACATTGATAAAAAGTTCTGTTGTCATTATTAGTAGTTAGAGAATTCCATCCTGATTCATATATGGACAAAATAAGGTTTTAAGTAGCATAGCCAAATCCAGCAATGTGTAGAATGTCTTTTTTTCCATTTTTCCATCTAGAAATCTGTTTCTGACAAATAAAGCAATTCTGTTAAGAGATGTAATAATGTTGGTAACATTAGCTTTCAAGTATTTGTTTAGACTACAAATGGAAATAGAATGCACAAAGTTATCCTATAAACTTGGATCCACTAGTTGATTGACTGAATAAGGAATTGATGTTGTTTCAAAACCTTGTGGTTGACATGTGTTTATGTCCATGCTGTTAACATGCTTTCTTTGAGGTTCCAGTATGTTTGCTGTAACTATAGTCTCATTAGCTCTATCTATATCCCCTATCTTTGGAAATGTATATGATAAGGAAAGTCCTTGAGATTCAGTGTGATTAACTTGCTCTGCCTAGAAAGAGCTATTGTTGAGAGCTAGCATCCTTTCTACATATATAACAGATGAAATGCTTGAATTGACCAATGGCTTCCTGAAGCTTTTTGTACTAGAAATATTGGACCAACCTCTTGGAGTATTGATCTCCATGTTCATGTTCATGTTATTATGAATTGGAGGGTTGGATAGTAAGCTAAGATTCAAAGGGAGGGATATATTTGTTAATTCTCTTTTAGACACTACCATACAAGATGGTGGTATGAGAGAAAGAAGCAATATGGCTTATGAGAGATTTCTGTCTTCTGAGGAAAAATTGTAAGCTACTTATTGTAAATAATTTGCCATGGACTATGATCAAGCACCATGTAATAAATTGTTGACCAAAAAAAGACTCAAACTTTAACAAGAGAAAGCTAAGTTATGGTTGGATAATTTTCTCTCAAAAGTATATTGAACAAATATCCACTAGGACAAGAATTTCAACATCTGGGCAGCAGCGATGGGGCCACCACATTCAACATCATCCGGACGCAGAAGCCAAATATAATTCAAGGTGATGCTGGATGAATATCTTACAGAGCTCTCCTTCCCTGCCCAGTCAAAATCAACAAGAATAATGTTGTGCAGACCCTCACTGTCCACTCCATCTCTTTTAACCATTATGTTGGCTTCGCGCAAGTCACCATGGACAAACTCTTCTCCATGCAATTCGACAAGCGCTTGTTGGACAGCTTTATACACATTCTTCTCCAGTGGTCTCCTTTCTATCTTGCAATATTGGTGCGAGACATTATCCATGACCACCATGATCCAGCCATCCTGAAAGCGCTTAACAGCTTGGAGCTTCGGAGTAAAGCCGCGTGCATATGCAGCCCTATGTGCGTCCTCACGATAGCAGCGAGTGAATTTGACAAAGATCTTGTCCTCTAGATTGTCTTGAAGATGTGCAATAAACACCGCCTTTTGATCAATCTGCTTTTCGTACACAAATTGATGGGAGACATCCCCATCAGTATACACAGAATAGAACGGGAACTGTGGCTGCAAGTGCAATAACTGCTGAGAAAGGGCACTGGTCATGTAGTAATTCTTGAGGTCAGAGAGCAACTGGCACAGAGCACAAATAAAGCGCTCCCCAGTCGCTCGTGCCTTGTAGTCACTCGGATGGAAGTGTAATGGAATAACAGAATTCAGAATTTGGACATTTGGGGCATCAGCGTAAACAGCTACAGCAGCGGAAATATATGGTCCTGTTGATAATGTAGCACAGACGAGAAGACACGTAGGGCAACGCTCACCGTTGTGAAGCAGCAACACAGCAGGAAAATTAGTGAAGTTGACTGTTTCCGTCTTCAGCAAATGGGCGAATCAACTCCAGCCAATACAGTGCAGCTTGAACCATGGGTTCCGCTCTCCTCTCCCCAAGCTCATTTTTGACTTCGAGGACAAGATAGATGGCTGATTTTCCAAGCTTGTTGATACGTACCTCCAAGGTCCCATCATTATGGTATTTCCCTATAAATGTCTTGGAGAAGTCTGGAAAGCCATATTGGTGCATGATATCAATGAATACATTATTTCTCTTGGCTTCACTGATTATATCTGACATATCGTGACTGAGCTGGTAAAAAAAACTCAATATCGGAAGTCGAGGGTGTACAAGAGTCAAGGTCCACCATGAATTGGGAAAATTGTGGACATAACAATGTAGGAGGAATCGCCTGATAGTTAGAGTATGGGCGACCACAAAAGATAGCTTGGTCTGAATGGATTTGACGTTTATCAAACTGGCCAGTGGTGGCCTCAGAGGAGGGGGTCTTGGGAGGATTTTTCTGAAACCATTGTGCTCGGCGTTTGTAGAAGGATACTATTTCCAGGACTTCGTCCTGGCTTTTCTCTCCATCTTTGTCTGGTCTAAAATCTGTATCTCCTTGCTAAAAACCTCTACTCACCACGTTAAACTTGGAGAACAAGGGAAATCTGCCCCCTGTGTTGCCATTCTGGATGTTCATGCAAGAATTCTCCTTGATTGATGCGGCTATCTTCAGTCAATGTGCCCATGACTCGTTTGGCCAGCATTCTGGAGAGGTTCATGATTGCTGGGGTGGGCTAAATAACAAGTCACTTCAAAAAATACGTTTCAACACTGTCGGGATGAACCAATGCAAAGAATTGAAGCTCGCAAAAGTCAACTTCGGCCTTTTCGAATGTTTTTTTATGTTTCTTGTAGACCACAATCGTGAGGTCATACACAGTGAGGTTCTCGCTATCGCCAAAACGGAAGAGCATGGTGGAGGAAGTATCTAAGAAACTGCAAAAGAATTTAATGAGCATAGTTGTGGTGATGAACTAAACACCTTGCCAAGTCACAACAGCCATCACTTTCAGTAGTCCATCTTCACTTATCAATAGCAATAGTAGCACTTTCATCTACTGATATAGTGGGTATGTTAGATGTGCTCCTGTGTGTACTTCCTTATCAGCAATGTGAGAGTTTGCTTAGACTAAGCCTTAGTTCAGATCACCTAACCACATATTCAACTCCTAGCCATTTACAGTTGCCCACAGTTTACTGGGTGATTCCTGAGGTTTCTAAGGTTGTTATAACACCCAAAGACACAGTGATTATTGTTGTTTATAACATGTACTAGCCACTCATAGGGATGTACAACACATTGGACTTTTAGCTATACCACTAAACCTAAACCTCCAGTCTATATATAATGATTCTTAGGTAAATCCTATAAACTTCTGCATCAACTCTTCTGTGATTGGATGATCCATCTGCTCTTCCATGTATATTTGTGATTTAACCCACTCTTCTATGATTATCTGCTTTGTTATTCACTCTTCTGCTATTCATTCTCCAGTTTGTCATTCTAACTGTTCCTGACC
>Ga0157364_1006505_pt1 | contig 12015 bp, 5 predicted proteins | sample AttsexASBM2_FD_111476 | JGI IMG/M metagenome (GOLD analysis project Ga0157364, IMG submission 111476) | Fungus gardens microbial communities from leaf cutter ant in Ribeirão Preto, State of São Paulo, Brazil - Atta sexdens ASBM2 | ecosystem: Host-associated > Fungi > Mycelium > Unclassified ...
AGAGAGAGAGAGAGAGAGAGAGAGAGAGAAGCAGGAATATGGGGGAGAAGAAGAGAAATAAGGAGAGAAGAGAGCGAGAGAGGCGAAGGCGAGTCAAATGTTAGCGAGTGCACGGCGCGATGGAACGTCTTTAAGACCAAGGAGGGACTTATATAAGAAAGCAAGATGGCAACCGGTTGTCCCTGAGCCGCGACCAGCGTTTATTCGCACATTTTTATCTATTTTTCGAGCAGGCCAAAAAACTCCGCGCAACCAGTTCGGTCGACACACACGAGCCCGTTCGCGAACGCCAGAGAGATTTTTCTTTCCCATGCTCGTATATGCGTTACATATTGTTAACCAGAAATGTCAATGTACCGCGATATGCCGAATGTATCGATTAATTACAATGATCGTAGTCAACATTGATGTTAATATCGAAGATATCAATCTTTTATTAGAATGTTAATATTTATAAAGATATCTTTTACTTTCTGTTTAAAATTCAGATATATGAGGTCTGTTCTTCTTAGTTGAACTTTTTGCATCATATTTATCTTTTCTCCTTTTTTTTTTCCTGCAATGTGGAGAACGGTGCAAGAAGCTCAGCTAAAAAGAAAAAAAAATCAATTAACTCCGCAGTAGCCACCTGATTTTTTACTTCATAATTACCCGGATAGCAATAAAAATTTTCAAATTTATATCTTGATATTAATACATTGGAATAATTTTGTTGAAACACGAAGAATTAATTTTCTTTTCCGTCTATTATGTTATAAAGTTACAAAGTTAACATTAATGTTAGCATGAAATGTCTCGATAACGTTCAACCTCGCCTCCGCCAGCGAATGACAACAAGCTATACTGTTTGCCCATCACAGATGTCTATTCTCATTTGCATGTGCATCTGGAAGTATTGAGTGTCTCATTGTAATTTTCGTACAAATACAAATCACTCGTTCATCTCATAGGTAACGTAATATTGAAATAACCGACTGCCCGCTCTCACATCATCATCCGTATCCCAGTGAGCACACACGTCCGATCGTTTGTTCTGTCTGTTTACCCACATGTGACGACGCTCGCGCGCATCTTCGTTTGTGTCTGTCATGTCAACCTGAGAAAAGAATGTATACGTTCGATATATATGAATCGATATTTCGATTCGCCGTCATCGACTTGCTCATTCGATTCTCCTTCGTTTTCTACATGGAAACGCGATCCGTTTATCGATGTCTCTGTTTGAGTAATTTTATTGATTTCTTTCCGATAGCTTTTTGCTACAAACATACCGAGTGGCACAAGAAGAGAATTTGTCTCCAAAGAATTCTTTTTATTACGTAAAGTTATCTATTAAAAAAAGACTTCTTATTATATTCTATAATATATCATATATTTTACACTTAGAGTTATATTATATTTTCATGTTTATATGAGTCATGTTATATTTTTGCACAAAGTCTACTTGTTTAATTTAAGATACATCTCATCATGTTTATGTCATTTCAGATAGATACAGAGAAAAGGAGATAATAAAAGAAAATTAATCTGTTACGTAAAAAAATAATTTTTAATATTTTCTCATGCGGATATATCTTTTTTCGGAATTTAAACAATCGTATGTTCGATTAAATACCCCTAATATACAAAATGATTTAAATGCAGTTGTGATTTCGTACATCTGTTTTTTTTTCCATGTTCAATTGTTTTAATCATACGTTGGCATCAGTAATTTTCTACATATATACTGAAAAATATAAATAGATAATTTTGAAATGACAGAGATTGTATATCGTAATTATATATTTATTATGTGAGTAAGGACAAATATTTTGCGACTCTCTATAAATACTCAAGTACGAATGACACTAACAAGTATTTATGATATGATTATTAATCTTCATTTCATAAGAACACAACTGATATGATATAAACATGAAATTTTTAAAAATATTAAAAGCAACATGAAAGGTTTGCGGCCAATGCTCTAATTCATTGAAGCGTGAAATAATACTAATAATTCCACCCACTCGTAAACTTCGAAACTACTAGTCATTGTTTAAATGTCGATGTTGAGTTAGTTATCTTGAACGTTACAAATTACATGTAATTACAACGAGATTTTGCAACCTCTTTGATTTTCTTGCATTCGTTAATTAACCTAAATGCCGAATTCTCTTTTATCTATCGCAGTCACTGAATTTATAGTTCTTCATGAACAAGCTTGAGAATTTTACAATACATAACGCAATAAAAGAAAACTCTACGTAGAAGAAAAGCTCGTTCAAGCGGTAATTAAACTGACGAATATTCTTATATAGCATAGAAATTTAGTAGCCAATCACGTATTTTAAATATCAAAAGTATTGTACAATGAAAATAAGAGATTAATTGGCCAATATTAATATTAAATTTGTATAAGGATGAGACTATAAAAATATCGACGCGCTTGAAAAAAAAGTTGCAATTTCTGATATCGATACGGCCGTTATCTCGAGTAATTTGAACCATGTTTAGACAATCAAGATACGTGGTTTATGTAATTCTGCCGTTAAGGCGATGTGCGCGTATACACTCGGATGTTAAAGGTGCATAGACGGCGCCGCAAAATTCGCTTCGCGTCGTGTTGTTACGCGTTTCGTTCGCCGTATGAAATTAACCTTTCGTGGAAATTACTCGAATTCGAACTCACCAGTCCTTTTAAATTAACGGTAGTTTACGACACGTAACCGTCCACTCGCACACCGCGTACACCGCTCCGAGTAATACAGCGTGCAATTCTCGAGAGTACAATTGTACACCGTATACGGTAATCCTAATTTAACGTTCCTAGCAGAATTCGCAAAATTCGCACTTTATAAGCTCAGAAACTCGTTCCAACGCCAGGAAGTGAAAAAATTACGGCGCATATATAAAATGAGAAACGGCTTTTAATAACAAAATGTTAATTTCAGACTCCCGAATTAAAGCTTCTGCAGTAATATAGCTGTCTTTCTGATTATACCCCTTAAAGCAAAAGATGCTCGCAATTCTTTTGGCGCGAGCTTAAGAATTACGTGTCTGCAAAAATTTGTAATATCGATTAAAAGCCGTTCGTAGTGGGTTGGGTCATTTCGGAAACCGGACATATCGAAAATGGGAGTAAATTTATTACCTGTTCCCGACTTTTTACGGACAGTAAAAACAAGGTATACTATTACTCCGCGGGCAATTCCTACAGTGACGGCAATCGGTTTCTTACGGCGACTTTGCCAGCTCCGGCGGCGTAATTATAAATTCTTATTAACTTTATGTCGTAAAAACGCGCGTACGTGTGCGTCTTTCATTAACTTTGAGCAGTCAGAAATGTGAGGAAGGTAAAAAGAACCGAAGAAACCGGGAGATCCTTTAACGAGGTCATTTATAAGAAAAACACCACTTCGCGTAAGTGTAAAAATGAAGATGGTCTTGTAAATCATTGGTATCTCACTTCAAACGTTAATACATACGTGCCGTTTATACGAGGCACAGGTTTATAAATATAATAGACTTTACAACAGATTATATGAGATTATCTACGTTTTATACGAGAATTAATATTTAATATTCGACGGCACTAATGAGAAACCATATTACTAAATTACCATCTAATTTTTCTTCTTTTTTTTCTTCTTCTTTTTTAACACTATCCTGATAAAAATCAAAATATCCTAATACCTTACGCGAATATACCTGTGCGGTCTGAGATTTTTTTCTATTCTTTTTTCTCGGTCTGTAACCGAGTAACCAAGTAACCAAGCGACCAAGTGGCCACGCACCACGGACTCGCGGGATGGATGAGGGGGAGAACGAGATAAGAGAAGAGATAGTTGAGCATAGAGAGAAACGTGTAAGAATACAGAGATGGCCTTAGACTAAGGGCTACGAAGAGTAAGAAGAGACGCAGGCAGAAGAAGAAGAAGAAGAAACACCGACGGCGAACGGCCATGCAGAAGCTCGAGAAGAGGAGCACGAGGAAAAAGAGCGATGGAGGAGGTTAATGGCCTCTGGAACACAGCTGTGATAAAGAGCCGGGAGTAACGCAGTAACGGAAACCACAGGGAATTTGAACCAACATAATGTTTACAGTGACCGAGGTGTTGTACTCTTTCGTAGCAGAACAAATCACTGCATATAATAACGAAATACAAAAGACGTTCAAATGTTTAAAAAAAAGTTTAAGACGTTCAAAAAATTAGTATTTCAAACTACAAATTGAAGAGAAAAAGATCGAACCGAATCGAATCTATAATCGGATAAAAACTCTCGAGATTGTGAAAGATATCAAAATTTTATTATGGCATGTAATATACCCTGTTAATTTTATCTGCATGAACTTCGAAGACACCTATTCGAGATGAGAAGCGGAGGAAGATGAGGTGAGCTATCTTTTTGTTTTCGGTTGCACGCTCGTCCTCACCAATCTTGCTCTCTGTCCACTTCTTGAATGTCGACAATCAGATACCGGAAAGGTCGATAACCTGCGCAGGAGATGCTGCTACGAAACGGATGACAAGGAATGAGAGTAAAGATTTTTGGACAATTAAACTCTATAATACTCATGAAGAATAATATTTAAGTTTGATCTTTAATTAACTAATTTTTAAGAAATTTTAATCTAATGATATTTAACATTTAAAAGTAAAAAAGCAGAAAAAAATGTGTGTGTAACACATTATCCAAGAAAAATGCCTAACGTAATTAAGGACATCACTTATTATATATTAAATATACTTCTCTGTTTTATAATAATTATCATATACTAAGTCATAAAATTAACTGTACATTTTGTCCATACTTAATCCAATTTGCTTCAGTTTCTATCTTTCTTTTTCTTGGTTCTAGAAGTACGTTGTTTAATTAAACATTCTCGAGAAACTGTTGATTTTTAGGTCGTTAAATCAATTTCGGCAAATCCGGGCCGGCAAATCAATTTCGAAGCAGCCTAACGTCGTAACCGTCGCTAATTAGATACCGTTTAGAGACGGATCCGCTAATAGAAATCAACCTAATACATTCAGATTCGTTATACGTTAATGCACTGCATGGCGTGGCCGAGCACTGCGCCCACGTTAAGTGTAACCGGATGTGCAAACCGTACCAGCAAGCCTTGGAACGTGACTCTCGCGCGCGACATGTCAGAAACTTCTCGAGTACCGTTTTGAAAGATCCTTCCACTAGCATTGACGCCTAAATATGTATAATAACTAAACGTATAATTTGCACTTGAAATATAACATCCGTGACCGCATTACCCATTCAATCTTTTGTTTCTAAACCAAAATGATATTTAATTTTTACTGTTTTTATAATAAGATTTGAGAAAAATCTCTATTTTTAATGACAAAAGCATAAATTGATATTTTAAATTAAAACAAAGTTAAATGAAATTATAAAGCTGAATAAAGCTTTATGTACTCTATCAGGAATTTTTTATACGACAGAATTCTATGTATAGATTTCATCTAGTTTTCGCGTTGGCTGCGTTTCATTATAATTACATACGGAAACAAGTATACGCACAGCATTGATTACGACAGTCTTAAATTAGTTAAGTACCATCGGGTGATAAACTCGCAAATTAGGTCTTTTTCTGCATAATCGTTGGTGGTAGGAGCAACGAGACCGGAACGGTCAGGGACGGCGAGCAAGGACCTGATATGATCGAGGATAACACGTTGCTTATAATCACTGACGTGATAATTCGCGGCGTGCTTTATGTTTAGTTCATTTATGTATAATAATGATGTTTAATTCACCGACGAATGACGCATCGCGTGGTATTACACCTTTGTAAGTAAAACTGAATTTACAAACACGCAAATATTGTTAGTAGTAATTAATTATGTTAATCAGTATATGATTATCGTTAAAGATAAGAAGGAAGAAAATCAAGAGCATAATAATAGAAATTTTTTAAGCATAATATGTAATTATAGAAATATAATTATATATTATAATAATACAAAATAATGCAAAACATATATAAGCGTTCCGTTGCTACTCGTCTAATTATGATATCAATAAAATGTCAGTATGATATACGTATAATTCGGCACGTCATTAATGTCATGTAATGCTGTAAATCTTATTAGAAGAGTCAAATTTTAAATTTTGCGCTAAAATGTGTCAGACGTCATTCTGCATTTTAGGATGAATTAAAACGCATTTTTCTTTCAAGTCATATATTATTTATATAAATATATTGTGCAATAAAAGTAATACATCACGCAATGTATTTATACGTGAAGTTATAATTATAATTGTAATTTACGTTGCTCGCATTTCGAAGAGAAAAAGGTGTGTGCAAGAGGCGGAAAAGGGGTAAAAGATGGAATGCGATTAAATGTTGACTGCGAGCCTTGACTGCTGTAGCCTTGTATGTCTACTCGCCACTGAACGAATTCAGTTAAATATTATTACGTTATACATAAAGATTCGTAAAAATGTTTTGACGTAAAGCGTGACGTTTCTCGATTTTACAACCGCATTCGCGCCGTCAATATAAAAACGCATACTTGCGGAATGCTGTCCATTACAAAGCCCGTGACGGTGAACCAGTCGCGTCGCTTTTCTCCGCGTTCCATTTCACTTGCAATCTTATCATGAGGTCCGCATACATAAATTATTTTAGTTGATAAAAGAGATCCGAATTATCACAATATTATTTTTCATTTTATATTAAAACTTGAGTAGAAATGTAAAAGGAATATACATATGATATCTCTCTTAAAAAAAGATATGCACATAATATTTTCAGAAAACAAAGAGACACAAATATAGATAAGAGACGGTTTTCGTTTGTACAATTTGCAATTAGTTTATTCTTAACGAGGTTCAATAATCTCATTAATTCAGATATCATTGTTCAAATAAGGAGTGTATAGCAATAAAAACGTTAATGAAGGAGCAATGAGACGAATAAAAGCGAACCCGTCAATGATTTGTCAGCCAATTTTAAGCCGATAATTTACGTATCATTGTGTTTGATCGAATCATTTGGATGCGCATATTGTTGGCATGTAAAATATTGCTATAGATATTCCGTAGTCGGCGAACTTACGTCAGGCGGCTATTTAACTAATCGCAAACTAGGAAGCTACGCTGATTGACCTTGTGACGTTCTGTTCGAGAATGAGAAAATGAGTTGACGTAGTCTGCAACTCGTCAATGACGTCGAAGTTAGTTACAGGATAATAGATAAATCAATCGGAAGCCAATCAATGCTAAAGTGATCAGCACACTAAGGAGTAGTATATTAAAATAACGAATCGTTCATTCTTCGATATAGTTAATAATCGGATCAATATTCCGTTGTTGACTCCTTACTAATATTTGTCTAGGAATTATATACAGACAACCATCATTACTTTTCGCGCAATTATATTGGCTGAAGATATTTCTGATCTTAAAAGTTAATCTAAAATAATTATTATCTGGCATTTATTTTTTATAAATAGATAAATAAATAACAAATACTAAGATAAATACTAAGTGTATAAAATTTGAAGTTGTATATTTTACTTTCACTGAGTTAAGATTAAAAAATGCAAAAAAATATTATCATTGATTGGAAAGCGGATTTAATTAAAAATTAGTTGTTAAGGAATTGTAATAAGACACTCAATCTCTCTCTCTCTCTCAAAGAAAAAGGAAAATATAAAAAAATAGAAAATATGCTGCAAACTTATCGTTTAAATATAAAAATACTATCATTTTACTTACCTCATGTTCCGATTTTATTATTGTAAATCTATCCAATGTGACAACAAAATGAGTAATATTATTCGGCATTTCCATAGATCATTTATCAATAATAATTTATCAAATAAAAGATTCATTACAAGTTGTTACAAACTATTTAATGACGAGCTGATTAGCTGAAGTATACTATAATACAAGTACAAACATATTATAAATAGTTTAGAGAAAAACTAAAGAATATATTATATCTGTAATTAAAAATCATTTTGTAATTCTTATATATCAATAATAAAAATTTTCACATATTGTATCATAAATATCGTATAAAACGAATTTAGAAATAATATATATATAAAATAAAAAATATAAAATCTAATTTAAAGTGTTAATAATTCAAATTAAACTGAAAACAAGGATATATAAAATATAATTTCCTTGTTTTGATAAAATATGAAAAATGTACATATAATTTTAAATGTATCTATTATCTTCGTGGAATGGGGAAGTCAAAATAACAATGTCGATCTCATTATTTTGTAATAATAAAATGTATTAAATAGATAGTTGGCAATACTTATCAAACTACATTTTACGTTTCCGTGTGTTACATGAGACTTCAACTCCGTATACTCCGTGTATACCGAGCGTGTTACTTTTTCATAACAAAACAAAAGAAAGAAAGATCATCGGGGAGAGGAAACGGTCGGCTGAAAGTCTCGAAGTGGAAAATTCGAAAAAGTACAAAATAAAAAATACAAATCAAATAATCGACACACGTTACCCTCTCTTTCTTTCGAGATCTCTCTTCGAGACAATCGACGATAGCACTCCGATTCCTTTTCCCGTTACAATTCTTTTTATAAGCCCGCGAGTCCTCTGACAACGAAAATCTAAACGCATTTCACGGTTATCATTGGTTATATGGTCCCATTGTGGATTAGACCGAAGCCGTTTGAGAATACCCATTTAGAGACAAATCTATCCTATCTTTCATAGAATTTTCAACGATCGCCAATCGTCCTTGACTCTAGTCAAAAATTTCGTTTGTCTATTTAAAATCAATTTCCTGTCACGGAAGAATATATAAAGTCAAACGAATTCACGACTCAAACAAATCAAATGAAGTTTAAAAAAAGAAAGAAAGAAATGACGATCGCAATATGTATAAATTCAGAGTAAAAAAAAAAAGAAGTAGAACCAGAACTCTCTGCACGAGTAGGACTCGAACGACTTCCGCCAGCCTATCAATTGGCTCCCGTTGTTTCATTTCGATTGTCGCACAAATCTATAATATATATTTAGTATGTATCACCGAAGACACTTTTCTTTTCACAGCTGAATATCTTGCGCGCGAGAGAATATCTTTCTCCCGCGCGCGAGGATAATTGGCCGTGTATCACATTTGAGGCGTTAAGTATACGCGAAAAGCTTTCGCTTTCCTCTCTGTTTTTCGCTTTCGCCATGCCTCCTGGCAGATATTTCTGGCCAGGAAAAAATGAATTGCGCTAGCCGACGAAAGGAAATCGGAAAAGAGACTCGGAAGCGTTACAAAGGAAGAAACGGGCCGCGAAAACGTACGCGGGATGTCTGTCGCGTATATGTGTATGTTGTACATATGCATGTGTGTATGTGTATATATATATATATATTTACAATATACACACACACACACATACACATACTACGTGTACGTATATATGTATATGTGTGTATTTGTGTGCACAGGCGGGATATATCGGTTTCCTCTGAGAGCCAAGAGATCGACCTGTTTCACATTACATCGTAACGCGCATTATATATAGCGTGTATCTAATCTGTGAAGATCGCAGTATAAAATATTATATAAATATATAAATACTTGATTGAAAAAATAAATATATTAAATTAAAAAAGAGACATACACGTAAGGTAGATTATTTGTTACTTTTAATTATTTTATTCTTAGATATTTAGACGCAGAAAAATTAGATATTTGATATGCAGGTCAAGTCTATAGGAGGATATAAACGCGAGGCTGGGTGGATACATGTGGAATCCATCAATGTGTCCGAGCTTGAGAACAATTAACCCTTTAGTTGCGATACATAAAACAATATTTTTCAAGTTTGCAATAAACGAAATAGAAATGCACCGGTACGACATAATTATATATTGCTCAAATTTACTATTTTCCTAGCTAAATTAAAATAATTATTTCACAAATTAATAACAAATAAGAACTTTAGTTAATTATTTATTCCTAAAATTATATATTCGCTTTTATTATCAAACTTCCTAGTTAACGTTCTGAACGTTATGTATGTATATTTGGCAACCAAGGGGTTAATAAATTGATTCACTTAACAAAAGAGTATATATTAATAATTATTTAATTGCTTAATTTCAAAGAAAAAATTATATATCGATATACTAACATCAAAATATTTTGAACTCAGGATGGTAAATCAAAATTTATGAAATCTACAAGATATTTTTTTAAACGAAAATAAGCTAAATGTTTTTATCTTCTGTGTTAAATGACGTAACGAATCTTATTCTACAAGTAAATAACATACGAGAATAAGAGATATTGAACTCAGAAAATAATTTTTGTTCGAAAATAATATACTTAATTTGCAATAATTTAAATAAAAGAAAATATTAAAAATAAAATTTGTTTTAAAACAAGTAGTTTTTTTAAGTTCGGTAATGCCGATCTCAGTGACGAAAACAAAAATGTTTCCACTTTTTGCGATTCCGCGAAAAAAGAAAAAAAGGAAACAAAATATTTGCATGCATTCAATTCAATAAAAAAAAAAAAAGAATTTTAGCAGATCCAGCTAAAATCAAAAATAAGTGAAAAGACTCGAGAGATCGGCGATTTCCGATTCATTCGATAATTAAAATCGAATTCGGCATCTCGGAACGCATTTTCGGGACTCCAATCGTCCAGCCGCTGTGCTTCGATCAGGACGCCGTCGTCGCTTCCATGTGTTCTCGGCGACGATGTCGATCGCGAAGCGTATGTCTCTTGGACATATCGGCTTCGCGATGAACAACGTCGAATATATTCATAATTTTCTTTTCTTATAAAAGATTGACAAGAAGTTATTTTTTGTACGCATTTTTTCCTGGTCCCTCTGGTCCTCTTACGAGGCCTGGACATCTTATAACTCGTCTCTACGTAAGGAGAGACTTTCACTCTCTGCGTCTGTCTCAGTCTGTCCTCGTCCCACTCTCTCTTTTTCTCTCTCTGTTTCCGTCCCCGATTTCTAATTGCACGACTGGCACAACGGTGAAGATTGAAGGCGTTATTTTAGCAGCGTTTCAATTGCATTTTCCCTCGAGTAAAGAAACTTGCACACTTCGCAATTAGATACGTCGCGCAATTAGTGTTTAAATATGATTTCACAATTATTATTTAAAAACTAAATTTTTTTCTTTTCCGATCTAACTTTTCTATTTCTTTTCTAATTCTTTTCTTTTATTGGACATTTCTTCAAGTTCAAATTTAAAATTTAAAATCGTCTCTCTTATTTTGTATATTATGTTGTTTTATGTGAATTTAATTAAAAAGTTGATAATCTTAACGTTAAAGAATTATCATTTATTACTAAATGTTGAGAATATACAGTAATGTCCAAAAATGAATATTTATCAGAGGTATATCGAAATAATATATTTTTTAATAATATACATTTGTATGCGCTGCGAGATACTTTTAATAAATTACATTCTATGATTGCCTTAATTTTTCACATTTTAATATTTCTAAACGAAAAAATGTAACTGTCACTCATAACGCCTTCAATTAAGGAAAAGAATAATCTTCATGTTTCGTTCCTGTAAGCAATAATAGAATTTAGTTCCGATTTTCACATTGATACGCACTACCCTTTGCCGTTCGTGTTTTAGAGGCGTGCTTTAAGATTTAAAGAAGTTTTTGAATCGTTTTTAGCAAATTGATTTTAGCAATTAATTTTTCTATGAATAAAATCGCGTTTAAAAAGGAAGAAAATTACAATAAAAATCTTAGTATTCAGAAAAGTATGATTCCAATATAATAGAATCAAAAGAAGCATAAATATCATCATATTCACGGTGCAATCAGTTTCTGAAACTGCATACCTTAATTATGGTTGACCAAAACACGAGAGGTAATGGATGTCAGTTCGAAGATCAAGTTGGAAGTCGCGACTAAATTCCATTGCTGTCAATTAAAGCGTTAATAATACCAATCGTTTGTGTCGTAAAACGTACTGCTAATAATTTTGAGGTTCTATATATAGTGCGAACTATATACAATTAATTACAAAGTAGGATATTTTGGTTTAG
>Ga0157364_1006506_pt1 | contig 12015 bp, 1 predicted proteins | sample AttsexASBM2_FD_111476 | JGI IMG/M metagenome (GOLD analysis project Ga0157364, IMG submission 111476) | Fungus gardens microbial communities from leaf cutter ant in Ribeirão Preto, State of São Paulo, Brazil - Atta sexdens ASBM2 | ecosystem: Host-associated > Fungi > Mycelium > Unclassified ...
ATTTGCATATTTCGAAACAAGTCGATTTTTCGTTTGGACATCTTAAGTTATTAATAGTTAAAGTTATTAACAATTAAAGTTTCGAGAACAATCGATTCAGATAGATAGAAGTTTGAATACAGTAACTTTTTAACTAAAAATGTGTAAACGAAGAATCGACTAGTTTCGTAATGCGCAAACAAAAATTTATCAATTCATATCGTTTTGCGTATTATAGTAATTGTAATTTGAATTATCTACCTAAATAGACTGTTCTCAAAATTTTAATTGTTAATAACTTTTTAAACTAAATGTGCGCAAACAAAAAATCGACTTTGTTCTATCTATTGATTAATATTTTAAACTTGTTTCTTTTGAATTCGAGATGATAACGTATTGTAGTGTAAAGGCTCCCTAATATTTATTTTTTAATAACTTTTTAACTAAAAACGAAAAATTGATTTTGTAGAATCCTTTGTCAGTATACAGTATGCTCGGTTTATCTATATTATGTCTATGGATCAGACCGATAAGGCTTTCTCGTTACTTGTTATAGTGTGTACACTTACTTAGTATTCACATACGCTATAATGACATTTATTGTTGTTTAGTAAATTTAACAATCGAGGAAATGTCAATAGATATGTTTATAATATTATGGAATTTGATTTTTATTAAAATTTATAATCCAAATATTTTTTATTTTACTCACAATAAGCGCTTTTCTTTTTACGCGAATCTATATAGAAATGTGCAAACAATTTTTCTAAAATATAATTATATTCTTTATTGTAGATTAATATTTTTATCTCTTGAATATTTTCAATTTTCAGAAAATTAATGTTTTTATTCATTCTCTTCTTCACGATTGTCGATATTATCCGCAGATATTGGAAATGTCACATCACGTAATATGAATTTTACGTAATAATATAAATTGTGCAGTTGGATTTAATAATCCATTTGCTGGATTCACGATAATTATGTCGACAGTGCATGGAATATCTGATTTGGCATTTGGCCAGGGACTTTATTATTAACCGTAACGTTGTGGATTTACACAGACTGGTAAAGGAAGGCATAACGGCATCGATTAACTGCCGTTTTTACATTGTTATGCTACTGATATGTTTCCGTTTAAATGATTAATGAGGTAGTTCTTTAAATAAATTTCATTATCAACGAATAAAATGTGATGCTTGATCACAATCATGAATCTCTCAAACAGTGTACTTGACAATAGAAATGATAGGTAATAATATATGGATATATTTTTATACGGGTTTCAAATATATTCTAAAGGGGAACAAGATTCAATTCCTCTCTAAAAAGCGATTACTAAAATTATGTTGAAGTGGCGTATTGAAACGTAACGATGCGAGAGATCGTAGCATTAGCCTTTGATTGTTCGCGTCCGACATAATTGTATTATAATAAGCGAGAGTTGGTTTTCAAGGAACGCAGACAGTTATAAATAAATAATCTGCTTTCATCCCTTTGTAAAAGAAAGTTATTTCTTTTTTTACAGTTTTGCAGCTCGTTAAGAGAATCTGAAATCTCATTATAAATGTACGTTTGACAGATTCCGTAATGATAATTTTATTCTCTTCAACGCGGAAGAAGTTTCTGAAATAGGCCATTCAGGCTTTCTGTATTATTTATCATTTCAGCATTCATTTATTTACTTCATTCCGAGATTATACAGCAATAAGCTGAGAGAAAAATGCGTGTTACATTATTCGTGTGCAGGGTGGATCACGGAAGTAGAGCGAGCATTTTTTAGGATGGAGATAGAAAAAAATAATTTGGGATGAAATTGAATGTTTTAATGCGATTTATCTCGAAGAATTTCTCTATTTCTCGTAGATGCAACGGTGCATTCTAAAGAGTATAATTTTATTATTTACGAGAAGTGCCAATATACAATCAGAGTTAAATGTTAAAAGTAAAGCTAAAGTATATGTATATATATTTTAAATAAATTTTTCTCAGAAATATAACTGCGCCGATAACTTTCAGACTTTCAACACAATCAATCTGAAATAATTCCTCCCAATTTAATTACATTGTTGATTTAGCATTGATGCTACTAATTTAATTACATTGTTGATTTAGCATTGATGCTACTAATATGTTTTAAAATTTGTAAAGAACACATTGTGAAGAATGTATATATATCGTTAAGACCTCGATGATCAAACGTTGAAGACATTGAGGAAATACAGGAGATCCGGATTCAAACAGAATTCACTGTATTTGGTATAATGTTGCGCTTGGATGACCAAAAATTATTTAGATAAAGATAAAATAAATTATACATGGATATCATACTTCTAAGATAAATTTATTTAAAGTACATATAGAAATATTTTTGTTTAACATCTAACTTTGATCGTAATTGGCGCTTCTCGTATTTTAATTGATTTGTTCATACAAACAGTCCTGTTTTTAATCTTTATATTGTTCATTATTTATTTTTAATTTTTCACCTACACCTTTGCTTTAGTCGTCATAGTAGTCATAAAGATCCGAATTTCCCACGATAGTGTCTAATAATGCATTTATTTAGTGTGAAATGTGAATTGGGACACGAGGATTATTGGGCTAATTACGACGGTAATGGAATATCTCGGTTCTACCGGCGGGCAGGCATAATTATTCGCAGATTGTCTGTGACTGGACCCGGCGCTTTATCGTTCGTTGTTGACTTTGGCGACTGTCGTACGATTAAATTTGTGTGCTCTATTCTATAGAAGGTGCGCGATGCTCTAATATGACAGCGATCAACGGAATGGATATTATGTGAATTTTAACTATGCATTATTGTTGTTTATCTCATACTGAAATTGTTGTTAAATTATTATTAGACAAGTTATTTTATGTTTCATATATTTTATGTGTCACATTTTTATAATTACGTTCTATGTTCTGGGGGCGTAGTAGCAGCAATTTTGCTGGTGATTTACCATTTGTGTACTATTAACTTGGGGTACACTAAAAATATAATTCTTTAAATACACAATAAAAACTAAATTAAACAAAATAGAAAATAACGTTACTTTTGTACTTGTTTATAATAACGATTTGGTAATGATATTATAATTTTTCATAATGATGATAATAACATCAGAATTGCTTGTTTTTTTATGTTATCGAAAAAATCTCGTTACTTCATTCGTTATTATGTAAAAGTAATGCGTAATTACTTTTAACGCATAACTTTTATTCGATACATAATGAATAAAATAATAAGTTATTTTTTTAATGAGTAACTTGTACATTGAGAAAAAAAATTTTTTATTTGGCATTAATTAATTTAATTTAGTTAATTAATAAATTAATTTCGTCCTTATATGTTTTGATGAAGAATATCCATCTCCGACATTATTATAATCGTAACGAAAAATTGTATTATTGCCAAATCGTTATTGTAAAAAAAAATAATGATCACAATAACGGCGCGACAAATAACGCGTTACTTCCATCTCTAGCAATCGATATGCGCTCACACACGATGTCGTCGCAGAGAGCGAACTTATGCACGGCGCATCGTATACACAATCGCGCTAATAACGTTACGCGTCACAGTCGCGAAAACTTTCATCAATAACCGGTAACGTAACACGCGCATTCGCTCGGCGAAGCCGTTCGTCGAACAATAACGTCGTAGCGCCTGTACCCGCGAGAATCTAAAGAGAAATTCCGTTTTCTCGACGATGGAAGCTCCCGACGCCCTTTGTCTTCGAGGTAAATGTGAAAGTATAACACGCTGCTATTGAAACGACGTTCACGCCTTGCTTATACCAATGTGCTTCGTAATCGATAACATGCAGATGTTTCGGTAAACGAAACGCGTTGCCTTTTATCAAGAGGCAAAGAAGTAGGTTCGCCGACCGCGTTTTACATTGGCGCAATTTATTCCGGTAGTTATTCACGTTTATTATTTATTCGCTTCCTGCGCAACTTTACCTCTTTTATCGCATACCCGGAGGCGACTCTCAGGAGCACAGCCCGGAGGGCTGGGAGGTTTTTGGACTGTGTTACGAAGAGGGAGAAGTCAGCGTTAAATTTATAAGGAACACGTTTATTCAGATGTACGTAGGTAACGGCGTTTTTCTTGGATCAACTTTATGTATTTGGATCGGTATTATAATGAAAGTGCAAGACATACTCTTCAGTCATCGAGTTGTAATTAATCGTAAACGAACGCAACGAATTATTGAAATTTTTGGCGTTTGTATTCTTTCGAAAATTTTAAAAGTATCTGTAGAATTTTTTAATTTCATTTATGAATTGTATTTGAATCTTTAAACTTAATATTATTAAAGGAATCTATTATCAAGATTCATAATTTTAAAACACAAGTATGTATATAAAAACACAAGGCACGTGTGAACATTAATAATAGTATTCTGTAATATTAATGCTATAAAATGATTTAATAATATAATTATTTCGCTATAAAAAAAAGAAGCATTTGAATATATTCTTTTATGTATACTAATAATAAAAAGCTGCACTGTATAATAACTGCAGTTTAGTTTTCTCGATGCACCTGATTATCATTCATTTGTTCTTTGAGCGTTTATGTTCAGAGACAACTCGCGAGAATAAAAGATTTTTCCGTGAAGAGAAAAAAATCAATTTAAAATTCAAAAAAAGAAGAACATGTTTATTTCAATATATATGTATTATGTATACGTCATTTTAGTAACATCAGCTTCATGAAATAAAAGATGTTCTTTAGCTCTTTCACGTTGCAAGTTTCGCTTTTTAGAAGTTAATAATATACAATTCAGATGTCTCAATAAAAGTTATTATTACGTCATCGAAAAACAAGAGTGCGAAGAAAAAAATATTCTTTTTATAATGTTACAATCTGTTTTACTCATTATTTATGTACATCATTTTATTTATTTTTTATTTTATTCATGTGTGCTTTTATTTTATTCTATTATTTCATTTTTATTCCGTGCTCAGAGATGTGTTTAACATGTGATACTTTTTCCATCATATGCAGAAATATATGAATATAGGAGGAGAAATATTAATGTTACATTTATATTATAAAATATGTCAATAGAGAAAGCAATATATCGTCAATTTTTTAAGAAAATGTATTAGAATTTCTTATAAGAATTTCACTATTTAGTGCTTTTCCGTAATTCTTACTACTTAGATGCTTCGGTCATATTTGAATCATTAAAAAGTGAGAGGTAGACGCGTTTCGCACTTTATTCAGCAATTTATTCAGTTCTTTACTAGGTGCATCTTTCATATTTATTATTTATTCGCTTCTTGCGCATTTCTGCTATCTTCATTTCCAGCCCAAAACATGTTTCTCAGAAACACGATCTCGGGGTTGGGAGATTTTTGGAATGCACTATGGAAATCAACGTTAAATTTGCAAGGAACACGTTTATTTCAACAGCCTGCGTAAGAAGCGGCACCAGCTTTCTAGAATAGGAGACGCCCCGTAGCTTTATAATGACACTAATTGCACCGCCTAGCACTATCCAGTACAAATAAAGGGAGGAAAAAAAAACGAGTCGGACAAAAATTTAATTACGGCGACCTTGTTTAGTGCTCGCGACCGTTGGGAGAACGCCGGCAAGCTTGAGCATCGGGTAGGAAACTGAAACGCGTTGTCGCTGTTGGTGTCGTTCTTACCCTTCCCAACAGTACATATTTTTCTTGGAAAAGTAAAATTATTTTTGTGGTCCAAAGTGAAACATTAACTATCTGTTAAGTATGGTAATTTTTTGACTCTTTAAAGGAGGTTGAAAAGAATTCTTATTAATTATAGTTATGGAATAACGTGTATTTTACATATTTCTTTCAAACACATAAATTGATCTAATTATGTTAATTTATAAAATATGATAAATTTATAATATTGAAAATTTATAATATTAAATTTTATAAAATTCAGAGATTTTGTATTCTTCTTTTATTTTGTCTTTTTCTATTACTCTGTACGAATTATTTATTGCTAGATGTTATCGATCAAACTGGAAAAACATTAAATATATAATTAAATAAAATGCGTATGTGTTGAAAAGATTATTTTACAGTTGAGAATTTCTAAAATTATGTGAATAGATATTTAATATCGAAACCTAGAAATTCTCTCACAGGTAGAATTCTTGGATTAAGTGTTTCCTAAATAGATTCTGAAATTCTCTCTCTCTCTCTCTCTCTCTCTCTCTCTCTCTCCCAAGAATGAACCTCTGTTAGATACGTTTCTTGATGCAACCTGTATACGCGTTACACGTGCACACCTATCTCGGGCTTCGCGGATCATGTATCACAAAGTTACGTGTCTGGGCTTTCGCGGAATCGAGTTTGTGTACGTGTCAACGTAATAATGCATTTTCGTATAGCGGTTGCATGACGTGCCACGAGAAGGGCGGGGTAGTAACAAACCTGGGGATGCATGCGTGAATTCGTGTGATAGAGAGGAACAGAGGGAGAAGCGCGGCGAATGAAAAGAGCATGAAAGAGGGACATCGAGTTTCCGGTATGTCGAAAGGCAGAACTAAAGAGAGTGCCGGAGGGACGAAGTGACTACTTGCAACAGTCAAAGCAGGATAAACTATCGGTCTGTATCAGTGCATGAAGCGGGCCCATAACTTTATTTTACCCTCCCGGGGTTATATGTAGATTTATTGGTCGGACGTTGGACACGCTATTTCGGCGTTATTTATAGCCACGTCACGGTGCTGCGCGGCGCAGTAAAGTTGCAGAATGCAGCGGCGCATGTATAGGAAGTATCGAAAAGAGTGTAACGGCTTATCCCGCCGAAGCCAGTTTTGTTGCCACCCGGCGTGTAAAATCTATTTATTGCGGTGACGCATGTGATCTCCCGTGTCGTAAGCAATCCGTAAAGCCGCACTGTTACTATCTTCAACGTATCGTGATTGTACACGACGATTATTTCCGCTGAAGTCTGTAGTTTTCCTTACGAGTATACTTCTAGTTGACGTCGATTTAACGGATGTCGATTAGAAGAACCTTATATCGGTTTAAATAGATAGTTTGCTGACCCGGAAACTAGTCACGTCTAAATATATCACGGTAATGGAACGACTCTTACTGGTCGATTAATCATATTAATAGAGAGATATTTTCTCATATCCGATATGTCGATATGAGTTCAAATCATATCCAATAAAATTAATTGATTCGTGCTCCACTCGGGGTAGATTACTTTGAGTTAGCTAAATCAATGTCATCCTAGTTTCCATCTGATTATATTTACAATTTACAATTTGCAAATAGCTAATAAACGCGTGGACCTATTGCAGTTAATTATTATACTCTCGGAGTTAATGATTATGCTTCGTGATTATCCATTTACAAGTTAAATCCCGAGGCATCCGATGAAAATTATGACAATATTGTTAATTCATGAGAATATTGCACATTAACTCGATCCTGAATAAAGGAAGAAAGAGAATGTGTTAGATTCACGAAAAATAAGGTAACTTTTCGATTTAACGGTTTCAACGCTTGATGTTAATGAGCAGCAGAGGAAACAAAGTTTCATCACAATTATCACGCGATGCATCTCGAACGAGATTTCCACAGAGGAATGTCATTGGAACAGTCATGGGGATCATTACCGACTCAATTAGGAAATACTTCATGGTTTTCAGACTGCACATTTGCATTCAGAACATCCTAATTTGCGCGTTAAATCTCGACCGCAGTCCTCTCGTCATAAATTTGAATTTGATACACAAGAATTTGCTCGAGTTCAACTCTTTATATCTCTCCTAATTTGCGGCATTATATGTATTTTTTTATATAAGTAAAATTCTAAATAAAAATTACAGATAAAATTATAAGAACTTCAGTTTTCGCTTGCCTCTTTTAATATTTGATGGGCGCATAAGATGCTAGATGGAAGAAACATAAAATCAAGCGATTTTTGTAACATCCTGTACATACGTTGCAGATGAAATATTACTTAGCTGTGGGGCTAGAAAAACCGAGAGAACAGGGAAGATATTTTTTCGTGTTCACGTACATCTCTTCGTTCGTTCGGTACCAACATTCCTCTCGCCTTCTTTCTTCTCTCTGTCGCTTTCTCCGTCTCACATTCCTTCTCATGCGTATCCTTCTCTACAGAAGAAACCCGTCTCTCGAGATGCCTTAACCCTTGACTACCGGGGCGTAAACACGGGGAACGGAAGTCGTTACCCGAACCAATATTTCCGTATGCCGTTCTTAAAAATCGATCCCCTCGCTGCCAGACGCTCCCGATCAGTCGCTTCCGCGTGTAGACTTTGACGTGTATTTTTACCTATCCGAGCGCATCGATCGAGGCGAATGATTCCCGGCTTTGAACATCTTGAACGATTACTCTATCGTTTAGGATAGACGGTTGAGATGTTCTTAATTCGGTTGACGGTCGTTCGCTGAAAGTAAGCAACCCAATGGAAGCAAATAATACTAAAGGCTTCAAACGCAGTAAGTTCTATTTAGAATGTTCGATATAATAAGCGCAAGTATACCAAATACTGGCCATTAAATCGACGTGAATTTACGATTTGCAGTATAGCGAATATGATAGTCCCGATATTTCTTAAACATATAGTACAGTTATATGATCAATTACATTATACGATCAACGCGAAAGGCAAGAAATACGAGTGGATATTGAAATAATTTTATTTATGATGCAATTGCGAAACTTCCCACATTCGATATTACAAAATATGAAACAATAATTCATTCGTAATAAGCTGCATATGAAGCTTATGATAATGGCAATCAAGAGAAAGCTCTGAAAATATTTTACGAGCGAAAAATCGCAACGGCACCAATTCCGCCGATTGACTTGGAATACTCTCGTGCGTTCTCATCGGTATCCGCCTCCTTCGTTCCGTTTCGGCGTCGATCGGCAAGGTGGCAATCGCATGATAATCAGCGTCGCGTCGTTATTGGAAATCCGATTTCCTTGCCAAATTGTACTCCGAATCGATTTGCCGGGACCAATGGGAATTTTCTTCACGTACCGTGCGTTATATACTTCCACGTACCCTGAGCTTAACACTCGGGGATCGTGCCTATGTGGCAACTCTCAGTGCCTCTTGTACGATTTGCGCTTGACGCTTATCCGCGATGTAGCTTATTCGCATTCAACATTTAACGCTAAGCATGAATGATTTTCGTCAACTTCGTATATGTATTAGGCAAATAAAACTCATATTTAAGCAGCTGCAATTATATAACGCGAAACGTGAAACGCCAATAACGAAGTTTGCTGAGATGAGAGTAATGCCGTGCTGAATTTATGTTTATATTTCAATTATACATATTTTAAGCGTGTATTAAATTGTATCGCGTTCGTAAATATTTCAAAGTTACAAATTGACTAAATTTCTTTTAAAAAATTTACGCGAGTAATAATAAAGTTACTATATTTTAACTACACCAAAACTTCGTTATAAATTTTGCGCGCATGAAATATTATACATAATTATAATTTATATTGATATAGAAGATAATAAATTTATGTTTACATTTCAATTATACACATATTTCAGATATGTGATAAATTATTAATTTATAATAATAAGCATTTCAAGATTATGAATTAGCATTTCTTTAAAATTTCTTTCAAAAAATATATGCAGTTAGTAAAAAAGTTAGTATATTTCAACCATCGAAACTTTTAAGTTTTACATATGAAATATGTAACTATATAACTTTTATTATCTTATACGTAAAAAATATGAATGCAAGGCTTGACATCTTGAATTAGCATTCACATGAAAGGTCTAGTGTGAAAAGTCTATTACTTATATATATATATTTACAGTTTAAAGACTGAGATAAGCGAGCGCAATTTACCGAGTTAAACCAATTAATCGGTGTAATCGGCTTCTATCTTTACGTCTTTGAAGATAGTAAGCCTTATCGACATAGCCGGCTTACTCAAGTACAGTAACGATCGGGTTAACCCAACTGCTTACGACACTTTCGCAATAAGCAATTATGTCAAAGTACCGTTTAACTGCGAGTATTTCACATGTATAGCGACGACGCGGAAGCTTTTCCGCGTGAAAACTATGAGACACCTACGAAGCCATGTGATCGATATACGAGCGGTTGTCATAATGAGAAATAATTAAGCGACCAATTAACATCGATGCGATTATTACATTTATCCATTCATTCGTAGCGATTATTGATCAATATCGTGTTGTACAGTCATCAATAAATTATTCGCTTGTAACTTTAATAGTTGATTTCACAGGAAAATGACGCGACTAATTTAATCGACCGTGATGCACAGATGAAACATTTCAAAGAGCTAAAATTATTGTATCAGCGTAGCAAGGAAACTGAATTGTTCATGTTGAATTATTTTACGCGATTGCGGGTTAATGATTTTAATCTGTCGTTATGCAAATTACACAGAAATAATTGAGAAGATTAAAACAAGAAAGCGCATATATTCTCTTATATTGAACAGAATGCATTATTTTTGCGTAAACTTTTAAATATTTGATATGATTATTTCTGTTATAAATTAGTAGTAAACTATATGTATAGTTCTAGCAAACAAATACATATAATTGGCAATCGGAAATGACTATAATTATAGATTATTACTATAAAAATGATTGATTTATAGTAATTATAATCATTTTTGGAGGTAACTAAAATATTATATAAAATATTATATAGCTTTAAAAATATTTAACTATAATTTATAATAATTGCAATCAATGCAATTTTTATGATAATAATAACTAATTATAATTATTTTTTGTTGTCAACTATGTATATTTGTCAATAAAAGTAATAATGATAATTATAGTGACATGTAATTATAGTTACAAATATCAAAAGTTTTTCTCTCAATGTACAAAAACAGAATTTTGACTGTCGCTCGTTATTCATTGCAGTCTGTATTTTGATAATTCTGCATTAGTTCTGCATTAGTTTCGACAAATGTTTTATCACACCAAGATTCATCTCATTGTTGATATTTTGACTGGAATTTTTATGGATATTTACTGAAAAAAAATCTCTCGAAAGAGACTAAAACAGTGGTACATGTAGAAGGTATATATATTTGCAGCCCCATATTATGTCGGGAAACATTCTATTATTGTTGACTGTCGATATGTAAAATACTCTCAAATACATATTCACGTATGTTATTGTTATATGTGACATGAATAACATCACGCATAAGAGATCGTACGATTTTTATGAGTGCTTTATTATTCTAGAAATAAAAAGACAATCATTTCTGTCGATTATATTGTCGGAGTAAAGTCGACGACAATTACTATTCTAATGATTGTTGCAAATTTTTATCTGCACGACGGAGTGTTCGATAATTTCGACATGAAGATAACTTTACCTTTTCTTCGTTGACCAAAAATATACGTTAATCTAAGGAGACGGATGCCAATAAGCAAGAAACTTAGAAGAAAAGCGCAAGCGAGAGCTTCTTTTTATGTCCGTTGGTCGGATACCGCGATTTTCCCGCGATCTAAAAGCAGCATGGAATAGTGGCAAAGCCTGAAATGTGGTTACGTGAAGAAAAAACCCATAAATAGTCTGACCTGTTTTCGACAGTTCTCATTGTTGCCCGTGCGCTGCACTCGTTTTCTACTTACTATACTTGGTTATAGCTCATTAATAAGACAATTAATAGGACAATTTGCCTGCGTGCGACTGCTCGCTTTTTTATCTATTGTTACACATTAAGAAAGATCTCTAGAATTCTAAAGAGGCGCGGACACCGTTTAATACTCGAGAGATTTTTAGCTTGTTTTATTGCAAATTTGTATAAATTTACTTCATTTGCAAACAATTTATTTTAAAATTACAGAAGTACAGAGCATATTTTTAAATGCAGCTTTCCTCAAATCATGCCAGTTTTTCTATAATTTGAATTTTATACAAAATTGTTAGCATTTAAGAGATTTGGTTAAAATCTATTGATGAAAAATTAAAAATTAAATTAAATTAACTAACACATACACACACACACACACACACACACAC
>Ga0157364_1006507_pt1 | contig 12014 bp, 15 predicted proteins | sample AttsexASBM2_FD_111476 | JGI IMG/M metagenome (GOLD analysis project Ga0157364, IMG submission 111476) | Fungus gardens microbial communities from leaf cutter ant in Ribeirão Preto, State of São Paulo, Brazil - Atta sexdens ASBM2 | ecosystem: Host-associated > Fungi > Mycelium > Unclassified ...
ATGTCTGAGGGCTAGACCTTAGACTTAACAACATCAATTATTCTTGTTAATACTACTCATCATTATCTCCTTATACTGAACCTCTGAAACACCATTAAGTTCAAGTATCACAACCAGTGAGTATCTTATTTGTGATACCTAGGCTGGTTACTACTGTTAGGCATAGTTTACACTGGAGATAAAAGTCTGTGAGGTTAGCTCAGAAATATGTGAACTTATGAAACAACCTTGGCTTTAGCTTATGTGCTACATCATCTGGCTGCTGTATGGTTACAACTTCAGATGAAAGGAAGAAGTCTGAGATAGGAGTAAGTACTGATTGGTGTATTACTGTTGAACACTGGAAATTGAGTTCAATAAGAGTTATCTTTGTTAATTATCAGACTAACAAATTACAGTATAACTACTAGTCTTATATATAAGTAAAAATTATAGGAAATATTTAGAGTTTCAGTGATATAGCCCTTATTGCTCTGAGTAGAGGTTTCAGTAGTAAAATACTGATAAGAGTAAGAAGGACTCTACTATGGAACCAAGTTAAATAAGAGTATTTTTATTATAGAAGATAGAATATCTAGTTTGCTGCATTACTGCTGCTAGGGCATATTGCAAAAAAGATAGCCATCATGGAAGATGAGCTTGTATAATAAATATTAAGGGAGCAGTATCACTATGGAGATATATTTTTTAGATTGGTAGACTTGGTATATAACAATTATTTAGACTAGCTCCTAATAGACTGATAACTGTCTTTACCTTATCCTGATTTTCATTGGCTAGTTTGCTATAGTAGTACTATAGTTATTTCATTAATTATAGTTGTAAATATTGATTGATCAAGTATACAGACCAAGTGCTTGGACCATCATACTATAGTATATATATTAGTAATATAACAGTAGAATACTTTACCAGATATTATTTGAAGTTTCTGAGCACTTATGACTCCTCAAGTAAGACTAATCTTATTACAATCTTTACTTATACACTAAGCTAGCATATCATCTTCCTCTTAGAGAGTTATAATTGAGATTGCTTCATCTATGATGTGGTATAACACTTCTAGTTAGATAGACAAATGAAATATGTTAGTTAGGAGCTTAATTAGTACTTCTGAATATTTGTAAATAAGTAGCAATATAACTGATATATTTTGTCTATAGTAGAGTTCTAACATAATAACTATATCTATGCCTCTACTAAGCAATATCTATTTCTCTTAGATACAGGTTGCTTGCTTTAAATAGATAGGCTTTGAGCTACACAACCAAGATTCTCAGGTAATAAGCACCACTAAGTTTACAAAATCCAAAGATAGATGAATACTCATCCCAGTCTTTCTGTTATAACTTAAAGCTCAAAGGGTTAAGTGATAAGACAACTCTTGTATTGAGTGACACAAGGGAACTCGATAGAATTCCTAGTACAAAGTAGTCTACCTTATATACTCGTACCCATGGTCCGTGCTAACTACTGTGCACCCTACTCTAAATGACCATGAGTATTACATGAGGCCAGCATGTGTGATCCATGCTGTATGACGTCACCTTGTTGTTTGTCTTCTTAACTCTGTCACCTTCTGTTATTATCTTCTAAGTTTGGCCTTCTATTTACTACTAGTGGTAACTCTTTCTTTCTTTTTTAGGCTGATATTCTAGATATTTCCATCAATCTCTTAGCCAAATTGTTATATCAATGTCTCAAATCTTCAATAGTAGAAAAGTGAGTAGAGCTTATAGCCTACTAACTGGCACTCCTACTAGTGTTTAGTGAAAGTTTATTAGCCTGACAAATATAATATACAAATAGAACAAGTAAGTAGGTTAGAAATATAGAGAGAAAGTTAGAGTTTGATTATATTGTTTTTATCATTTCTCCTCAATTAAGCTGATCTAGAAGATAAAAATATAACTCTTAGCTATATAGGATGTTTGTTATTTCCAGAAACCTTATTTTGTTTTCTTAAGTTCTTTTGAAGATAAGCAGTATATTTACCAATACTATATCAATGAATACTTAGATTTTTCTAACAGTTGTGAAAGTTCACAAAATCTCATAGACCTCATTAACCACTCTAACAGACCTTGGCTTCAGCTTATATACTATACTGTCTGTTTGTTACAGGATTGCAACTTCAAAAGAAAACTAGAGTCTAAGGGGTTGAGTATTAATAAGAAGTATGTTACTATAAAATACCAGAGTTGAATGTTAAATGATGTTTATCATATTTAATTATTAGACTAGAGAATACAGTGTATCTACTAATACTTATATATAAGTAGAATATTGGAAGAACTTGAATATCTCAGAGTATAGCTATAAGTAAAGATTTCAGTGGTAGAACACTAATAGAAGGTTGAAATAGAATAACTCTACTATAAAAGACTGAGTTGGGAAAGAAGTAAACTCTATTATAAAAGACTGAGTACTCACAGAGTTTAGACAGAAATTAAAATTACTATAGAGATTGAGTTATAGATAGGTTAAAATTAGATGTTAAGATAAAATAACTGTTAAGAAAGTAGTGCTATAATAGACATAACTTGCTTTAAATAAATATCTATGATCATTCATGCAAGAAGAGGTTAGATAAAGTATAAAAACTTATTCAGAAATAAATGTGGTTATTTATGAGATTGAGCAAGATATCCAGATTGTGGATCAAGCTTAAAGGCTTATTTAAAGATAGGTGATATAATCTTGAGTAACAACCTTGGCCTCAACTTATGTGTTGTACCATGTCTTTTGAATAATAAGATATTAGAGAGAAGTGAGAGAAAGTGTTAGGGAGTTTTTAGTTAGATCTTAATTAAAAGAGTGAGAGATGGTTCTTAGTTGACTGTTAGATGTAGCTCACACCTCATGATCTGAGATCCAGAAAAGCATCTCAGAAGTCCAGAATAAGTAATTATAGTGATAGGGATCAAGCAAAAAAGAGGTTATGCTAGGATATAACAAGAACTATATAATACTAGCCCTCAACTGTGTACTAAATAATTCAAATGGGACATAGTCAGCATCAGTAAACAATAGAAGATATGGAAAAATAATATAGAAACTGATTAAAACAAATAATATCCTCAAAAGAGCTCTCATAAATATAAAAGAATGAATTTATAAAGAATATTAAAAGAAATATATGACTATCATCTGCTCATAAATGTTTTCTCTTGCTAACACACTTTTAAGCAGTGAATCTTATATTATATAATAAGCTCCTTTAGAAAATCTAGTAAATAAATTGCAAAGCTCTTTAAGAGCCTCCAACAATATTATCTATTTCAGGTGATACACTCTGAAGGCATCTCTCAAGTCAAATCTTATGACTGAAGATATCAACTGATATTCATCTTGTTGGTCTTTTCTAGGCTGCTAGAACTCTCAAAAACTTGTTCAAAAGTAATAGAACTAACAACATTCACTCAATAAAAAAGAAGTTAAATTAAAAATACAAGAAATAAAACTAGAGAATAAAGCTGAAACTATAATAAAGCTTACTAAAGCCTTGTATATTATAACTTAAAACACAAGTATTATGGTCAAAAGTAGAATCTTGGAGTGGGTTAATCACAAGAGATGTCAAGCATAGTTCATATCAGAGGTAAAAGTCTACAAGATTAGCTTGGAGATGTGTAGACTTATGTAATGATCTTAGCTTCAGCTTATGTGTTGTGCTATCTGTCTGCCACATGGTTACAACTTCAGATAAGAGAAAGGAGTCCAAGATTGGAGTGAGTACTGATTGGTGTATCACTATTAAACACCAGAGATTAAGTTCAATAAGAATTATTTTTATTGATTATCAGACTAGCAAATTACAGTGTAACTACTAGTCCTATATACAAAGAGATAGTATAGGAGATGCTCAGGGTTTTAGTAGTATGGCCTCTATTACCCAAGCAGAAATTTCAGTGTTGAGACACTAACAGAAGTATAACTTTGCTATAGAAGACCAAGTCAAATAGGAGTATCCTTATTATGAAAGATAGAATACTTAGATAGTTGCATCACCACCACAAGTGTGTGTTGCAAGAAAAGTGGCCTTGTATATTAGCTGTTAGAAAGGCAGTATTACTATAGAGATATATTTTCTGAACAGATAAACTTGGTATATGACAAGAAAACTCAATGGAGTCCTTAGTACAATGTATATACTATACTAGTTGGTCTATGCTACTACTGCATCTAGCCTATCCTAAGGACCATATGTAAACCTTAAGGTCAACATGTGTAAAACATGTTGTATAATATAATTGCTCTAGAACCTTCTTTGTTCTTCTATTATGACATATGATTGTGTGACCATTACTGTGACCACACCATATGACAGTGATGTCACACTAAACCCTAACCTTAAATAAAGTGAAAAGAAAAATAAAAATAAAATAAAATAAAGTTCATTATTCATAACTCTAACATCACTCCTCTTTAAGATTCCTACTCTGGAGGAACTGACTTCTTCTCCTCCTACTGGATTTCCCAACTTTTCTCCAACTTCTTCAATTATTTATTCTCAAACTTTTTATCATCCTACCCAAATAAAATCTTTACTATATACTTTCCCAGTAACTTACTTCTTCTGAACTTTTCTGCATTTGGATTTAGTTTTATCTTTTATATTTTATCTATTCTCTTCTGTTGCCTTATTTCTACATCTAATCTTTCTTTGAATTCATTTACCAATTCTTTGGTATTTTCCAAATCTTTCTCTCTTTCCTATATATTGTTCTCTGCTATAAATCCTTTCTATCTCACCAAATACTTGTCCACTCCTTGTAATTTCCTTTTATTCAATATCTTTTCTACCTTCTATTCTTCTACTCCATCTACTTCCACTAGTTTTAGTTCTTTCACTCTTTGTTCTCTTACTTGCTTTTTATATTTCTCTATCTTACTAATATTCACTACCAGATGAATCCTTATTGAGGCTGGCAGTTTTAACTTCACTGCATTTCTTGATACTAATTCCTCTATCTTATATGGCCTTATGTATCTCTCTGTTAGCTTTTTAACTGGTTTTTCTTTGAACACTAATTCTTTTGTGCTCAGCATTATTTTATTTTCCTTCTTCCAATTTTCTACTTCTTATTGTCCTTTATCTGCTTGCCTCTTCATATTCTCCTATGCTTTTCTCAATACTGCTCCTATCTTCTCTTGTACTTTCTTTATTCTTTCTACAAATTCTGTTGCTTTCTCCACTTTTCCTTTCCTTCTAATGCTTGCCCCCATTCATAACTCTCTTCTATAGTTTACTATAAAGGGCAAAAATTTTGTTATCATATAAATCTTGTGTTTACTGCAAACTCTGCTATTGCTAACCACTCTAGCCAATCCCTCTATTTATACTTTGTAAAGAACCTCAAGTACTGTTCCAACTCTTGGTTCATCTATTCTGTCTGCCTATCTGTTTGTAGGTGAAATGCTGTTGACAACTTTGTCTCTATCTCTAGTATCTTATTTAGCTTTTTTGTCAACTCTTCCACAAACTGTGGTCCTCTATCATTTATCATGCCCTTTGGCAACCTATGTAACTTCTACACATTATCTCTGAACAATCTTGCTAACACTTCTACCAAAGTTCCTTCCATTGTTGTCACAAAATAAGCTATTTTGGACAATCTATCACATACTACCAATATTGTATTCTTCTCTGCTACTAATAGCAATATCATGATAAAGTCTATTATTAGATGCATCTACAGCTTCTCCAGTACCTCATTTGTCATCAACTTTCCTACTAGTACCTCTATCCTATTCTTCATTCTTTGACATACACTGTATTTTTCTACATATTTTTCTATATCTTTTGTCACCTCTGGCCACCAGTAGTTCCTTGTTACCAACTCTGTCATTTTCTATCTACCTCCATGTCCAGCTACTAGCATATTATGATGAAGCCAGATTATCTCTGCTTTTAACTTTTTATCCTTTGACACATATATTTTTTCTTCTTTCAATATCAATCCTCTTTCTATCTCCCATTTGTCTCCTCACAAGTTTCTCACTCTTGTCTTTTTTATCTCTTCAACTACTCTAGCTACTTCTTTATTCTTACTCCTAGTTTTTTTTATTTTTTTCCTACTATTTCTACTTCAGGTTTCTCTATTACTACTTTGGTTAAACTATGAATCCATTGTTCTTTAATTAAAGTCTTGTTGTTATTATCATTTTCTACTCTTACTTTCCAGTCTGGTCTTTTACTCAGTTTATCTGCCTTCCCTATTTTTATGCCTAGTACATGCTTCAAGATAAAATCAAATCTTAATAGGTACAATATCTATCTTGCTTGTCTCCTATTCAATTTCTGTGCTTTCATAAAGTATTCCAGATTTTTGTAATCAGTCCAAATCTCAAACTTGAATTTTGTGCTCTCTAATAAATGTCTCCAATTTTCTAATTCCCTAATCACTGTCAATATTTCTTTATTATGTATTTTGTAATTTCCCTCTATCTCATTCAATGATTTTGATAAATACACCACTAGTCTCTATTTTCCATCATCACACTCCATAGATAATACTCTTCCTGTTGCATAATCTGATGCATCCACTTTCATACTCACCTTCTTGTCCAAGTTTGGCACAACTAGAATTGGTTCTGTAGTGAACCATTTCTTTAATGCTTTGAATACCTTTTCCTACCTCAATCTCCACTCCCATTTCCATTCTTTTCTTGTTAACTCATGCAATAGCCTCACTATCTTTGCAAACTCTTCTATAAACCTCTTATAATAATTTACCAGTCTTAAGAACTTCTGTATATCCTTTACCAATTTAGGAACTGGCCAATTCAATACTGCTTTCACCTTCACTTTCTTTATATTTATACCTTCTAGCTCTAACACTACTTTCTAAGAAATCCACCTCTCTTACTTTCTACTTGCACTTTTCTGGTTTCACATATAAATCATTTTCTTCTAGCCTCCTCAATATCTTTGTTACTAACTTATCATATTCTTCCTCTGTTTCTGTCCCCGCCATTATACTATCTATGAAGCTTCTAACTTTTTCTGTATTTATCATATCTCTCAGTAACTTATTCATTATGGCCTGAAATATGGCTGGTGAATTTGTCAATCCAAAAAACATGACAGTAGGTTCAAAAGATCCCTCTGGGGTTGTGAAAGCTGCTTTCTACTCATCTCCTTCTTTTATCTTTACATTATTGTACTCCTATTTCAGATTTATCTTCATAAATATTTTCTTAGTTTCAAGATTCTCAATTATGTCTGAAATAAGTGATAATGGATAATTGTTCTTTACTGTCTACTCATTGAGATATCAATAGTCTTGTACTATCTTTTTCTTCCTATTCTTTTTTTCTATAAAAAACACTAGCATAGTCTGTAGTGACTTTAATGGTCTTATGTATTCCTTCTTTGTTTGTTCTGCTATAAACTCTCTCACTATTACAAAATAAACTACTTACTTATTTGTGATATCTGAACCTTAGGTGCACTCTCAGAGATTTAAGAGTGATTCAGAAGTTCAATAATGATGATAATGATGATTAAAATCAATACAGATAATAAAGAATAAAGATTGATGATAATTGATGTAAATTAATGATGTTGTTAAGTTTGAAGTCTAACCCTTAGATATAGAGATATATATACAAAAGAGTGATGGTCTGTGTACAAGCTATTTCCATCACATGATCAAAACTTGTACCTAATGGGAGCTGTTATCTGTTATAGTAGCTGTCAGGCTAATTTTAGAAGATAACTAATTATGTTATTATATTAATATGCCTGTATCTCTATAAATACTTATTACTTTGGGATATACTATATATTATCAGAAATAGTTTGATGAGCACTTTCTAATACAAGTTCAATCATGTAAATCTATCCAGTTATTCAGGAAATATTAGTAAACAAGATTTTACAGTTACTGATGGCCTGATATCTCAGTTTTTTGTTGTTGTGTTTGTACATCCTGTATATATGCAGATAGCCCTTATTTGAGGCTTTATAGCACAACTTAGTTTGCAAAAATTAGTTCACTTGTTGTGAAGATACAAGCTGAATGAAGTTTATAACACTCACTTTCTCTCTCTCTTCTCTTGACAGTGGATACACCTTCCCTTTTCTTAGCACAAATCCTTCTTTCAGCTCAACCATATGATCCTAAATCTTTCTTGTAGATATTCTTTTGCTCTGTTTTTTGCCAAAGACTTTAATCCACTTGTGAAATCTTTCTAGAACTAGCTTTTTTACTTTAGCTTCAGACTTTGCTGCTTCTTTCTCCTCATCCCATATCTCCCACTCTTCTGCTACTTTTTTTTTATCTCTATTATCTCATTTTATTTTGTCTTCTTCTTCCTCTTCTGACTCTCTTTCTTTTTTTTCTTTTTCTCTCTTCTTTTCTTTCTCCTTCTGTTTCTGCTATCCTAACTTCTCTTGCTTCAGTCTCCACTGCTTTTCACACTCTTCTGGACATCTCATTATCTTTACTTCTCCTGTCTTCCAATCAATTTCTGGGTTATAGTAAGCCAGCCAAGATATACCCAGTATAATACTCAACTTCTGTCCTCTTATCACATCTATTTCTGTTTTTTCTCTATGCCCTTGATAATAAATATTTATATCTACCATATGCTCAATAGGTCCCTTCTTGTTGGAAGAACTATCTATGTTTCTTACATATATGAGCCTTTCCATCTTCTTCAACTTAAACTCCTGCTTTTTTGCAAACTCTGAACTTATTACTGATTCTGTTACCCCATTATCCAACAATACCTCCACTGTAATTCCTTCTTACATATCTATTCTTTCTAGTCCTATCTTTACTGTTACTTCTCTCAACTCTTCTCCTTCTCTCTTATTTCTTCTAACTTCTATCACCTTTTTTCTTCCCTCAATATCATCTTTCTATCTTTCACTATTTTCTTACCACTCCCTTCTACTCTTTGCATTATCCTACTACTTAATAAGTTTATTTGAAGGCAGGTGTGTTGCCATCTCTATATTTTTCTTTCTATAATTTCTTGCTATGTGTCCAAGCTCTTCATATCCAAAACACTTCCTCTTCTGCATTGCTCTTTCTCTATATTCCTGCCTTTTTTTCATATTCTTCCTGTTTCCTCCATTCTCTCTCTGCTTGTCTTTCTTCTCTTTCTCTCATTACTTCTACCTTTTTCCCCTTCTTCTCTATCTTCCTTTCTTCTTTCTCTTCCTCTATTCTGATTTTCCTTTTTTCTTCCTCTTTCTCTCTCCTACTTTCTCAAATATTTTGGTCTAACATAACTACTTGTTCATACCACTGGCTGATTGTCTCTAGTTGACATTCTGACTCTAAAAGTATTTATTAGATAAGACTATTCATTCCATGTTTGAACTCTTTAATCAATGGTCCTCTCTTATACTCACTGCTCTCTTAAACTCCTGTACAAATTCTTCCATTATACTATTTCCCTGCTCTACTTCCTTCAGTGCCACAATCTTTTTTATTTCTTTATCTCCTCCTTCAAATTTCTTTTTTATTATTTCTAAAAACTCTTCTACCATCTTATACTCTACTATTTCTAAATCTTTCATCACATTTTCTTTTCATATATCTCCTGTTTCTTTCTGCACATATGATAACACCTACTGAATTTTTCTTCTATCATTGCTTCTCTCATTCTTATTCTTAAATATAGCTTATACCTCATCACAAAACCCCTAACCTTCTCTGAGCTTCCATCAAATGTTTGTGGTGTAGCCACTTCTTGTTACAAATCAAAGACCTTAGGGTTGGTCAGTGAAAAGAACCTTGTATTGGGTTAACATAAGAAAACTCAATAGAGAACTCTGTGCAGGATTGTCTACCTTATGTACTAATACCTAATGGTTCATATGGGCTATTTATAGTCTACCCTAAATGACCATGTGTATGTCTTACAGTCAACATGTGTTTCATATGTTATATAATGTCATCCTTCCATATATCATGTGACTTTGTGACTGTGTCATTTGATGTGACCTTCTATGTGACAACGTGATCTTGTCACTCTAACCCTACCCCTAGTTCTAAAAATAGAATAAAGGAAAATAAATTGAAAATAAAATAAAAATGTAAAAAGAAAATAAGAAAATGTTAAGTCCACTTCTTTCATTTTTGACACTTCTATATCTAATCCCATGTTGGATCTTGGAACCTCTGTTGTCTTCTTTCTCCTTCTTACCTCCTGAAATCTCTGGAGTTATACTAACAAAATGGTAATTTGCTTCTGATTATAATTTATGATTTGTAAGAGTGAGTCATATTGACTTGGAGATAATAGTAAATATATTAGTAAAGGAAAAAGACTAGTATTGGTCTCTTTCTCAAAGTTAAAATTGAATCCCAGCTCTTCTAACATTTCTATAACTGCTAGTAGGTTTTCTTCAAACTCTACCTCATACTATTTACTGACTACTTACTGACTACTTATTCTACTGTTCTACTAACTACTGCCCTAATTGGATTTAATAGACTATTATCTCTAAGAAGGGAATTCCTAAACTAGGTGCATCTTAATAGACAATACCACTACTCTGTATTGACAGGTTACAAGGGGACATTACAGTGTAAGCCTTCTATTCAAAATATATATATACTTTACTAAACACTATCTACTTAAACAATGAGGTACATTTAAACAGTGGCCTTGGTTTGGTCACTATTATCCATGTTTGCCTATGCCAAGCAAATAGCTCCTCTTTATGCCTAGAGTCTGGCTTCTGAATTGAGGATAGCTAACAGTTAGATTAACTATCAGTTGAGTATAATAAAAGAGTAAAAGAATAAAAAGGGTTCTATATTAGATGTTCTCAAGAAAAGTTATTGAGTTCTTAGTACAATGTATCTACTTTATATACTATACTAGTTGGTCCATACTACTACTGTATCTAGCCTACCCTAAAATCCTTAAGGTCAACATGTGTAAAACATACTATATAATATTATTGTTCTAGAATCTTCTTTGTTTTTCTATTGTAACATATGATTGTGTGATTGTTACTATGATTGCATCATGTGACATGTGACTGATGTGTGATAGTAATGTCATGCTAAACCCTAATCTTAAATAAAGTGAAAATTAAAATTAAAATAAAATAAAATAAAGTCTATTATTCACAACTCTGATATTGCAAGTACATGGCCATTTTCATCTGTAACATAATATTGGTCTAATAATTGATATTTACTTCCAAGAGCCTATTTTATGCTTTTTGTTTCTATTTCTATGGCTACTTCTCCCTATTTCTTTATTTTAGACTTTGCTAGCTTCTGATTTGATGAGTACTTGCCTTATTCAACTGTTTGAATATATGTAACTTGGTAAAACCCTCTTGTGAATGCTTATAGTTGATAGCTAGTTGCTCATAAGTGGTGTTCCTAGTCCCTAAAAACCTCTCCTACTCAAGATCTGATTTGGTTAATAGCTACTTCACTATCTTTTGACTGCTGTTTGCTTGAGAAGATCTGAGGTATTATCTAGAAATATAAGATCTTCTCACTAATCCCTTTAAAGAGATCTTATATGCTCAAAACCTTAGAAGATTACATGTTTTTATGAAAAAGTATTTTCTAGCATAATAATGTATTATCTGAGAATATGAAAGATGAGTTATAATGATCTTTGGCTTTAGCTTGTGTACTGTGCCTCTACTAGTTGCACTGTTTGCATATTTTGGAATGGAACTTAGAGGGTGAAAAACCATCAGAAGATGGCAAGATGTGTTATTGCTAATACCAGAAGAAAGATGCTACTTTTAGTCAATTTCCAGGATAAGCTAGTACAGTGTAAACTACTGGATTATATACTAGTTAGTATATCTAGGATAGCTATCTGAAATATAACTACTAAGTGAGTTACTCTAATTTCTAGTTATTTTTAGATATCAGAGGATGGAGATCTATAGAATTAACCTAGGCCAGCAAGGATATTCAAGGTGAAATGGAGGTGTGATCCATACTAGAAGAGTTATATATAAATTGGCATTGATATGGATAGAATATAGGATATGATATTAATTTTCAGACTAA
>Ga0157364_1006508_pt1 | contig 12013 bp, 6 predicted proteins | sample AttsexASBM2_FD_111476 | JGI IMG/M metagenome (GOLD analysis project Ga0157364, IMG submission 111476) | Fungus gardens microbial communities from leaf cutter ant in Ribeirão Preto, State of São Paulo, Brazil - Atta sexdens ASBM2 | ecosystem: Host-associated > Fungi > Mycelium > Unclassified ...
CATTATGTACGACGGTAATCAAAACAGATGGCTTTACTTGAAAATTCATATTATATTGCAAACTTGTTTAATTATTACTAAAAAATAATATGTAATTTAAGCTAAATTCAAAAATATTCCGAAGTTTTCGAGCAATTACTCTTCCCGTAACTTTTTTATAATTAATGATTTATATTTATATTTAATATCTATGCAAAATAAAAATTAGAAAATTGATTCTGTAAAATTTTACGGAGAGACTAATATAATATTTGCTTTTTCTTTACCGTGTAATCTTGTAATAATATTATGTAATGTAATTATATTATTGTATAAAAACGATTGAAGTACAAATATATATTTTGCAAAGTTTGGTGAAATATACATAAAAATATACATTATTTTTTATATAATTTAAATTTTATATAATGTAAAAATTCGTATTATATTGCAAATTGTTTAATTATTACTAAAACAATGTGTAAATTAAGTTGAATTAAAAAATGTTCCGAGATATTCGAGCAAAACTTTTTCCGTAACTTTTTCTTAATTAACAATTATACTTAATGTCTATGCAAAACAAAAATTAAAAAATTTGATTCTGTAAAATTTTAGAAACTGAAATAATATTTGCTTTTTCTTTATCTTCTTTTAATTATTGTATAAAAACAATGGAAGTGCTAATATATATTTTGAAAAATTTCGGTAAAATATATATAAGTACACATTATTTTTTATATAATTTAATCTAATTAAAATTTTTTCATTATAAAAAATCAAAATTCAAGAACAATATAATACGAATTTAGACCGATGAAAATGTTTGTATTTAAAATTCAAGGAGTAAAATTATGTAAGGCTATAAAAAACATTTGTTATAAATAATTTACAATGTAGTCGAAGAAAATGTTCAGATCCATTAGATCTGCGAACATCGATTAGGTTTAAATCAATCAATTAGCAAATTTCTGACCGCAGCAGTTATCGATAGTTAAAGTTTCAAAGTTAATAAATACATGTAATCTTTAGAAATTTGTTAATATCTTTATAGTTGCTTTTTTAAGAAACGTGAAAAAATTTGTATTGAAATATAATATTCCATAAGATAATTTTAAGATGATAAACTCTCTCTCTCTCTCTCTCTCTCTCTCTCTCTCGTTATATTTTTAAAGAACATTTATATCCAAATTGTTTCATTACTATCATTGTACTAAATTTTTTTGTTTCTAGAATACAGATGGATCTATTTTTAAACAAAATGTCGAAGATATTTTTCATTGCAATTTATCAATTTTTTATAATATTTTTGTGTAGGCTTTAAATTGAAATGTAATTAAAGCAAATTCCAATTTGAAATTAATTGAAAAATATAATTTTGATATCTATTTGCTGAAGTTGAAGTTTACAAAAGATTCATTTTTCTTTTTCGTTCATTTATAACTCGAAAGTTTTCGACATTTCGACATTAAAAAAAAATAAGAAGTTTATTTTTTTTTTAAATAATATAGTTGGTGATGAATTTGCTTTGACATTCAATATTATTAGTGTATAGTTACAATTTCTGCTTTTAATTTTCTATTTAAGAGAAAATAAAAAATATCAATGATATGATAAGAAATAAATCTATTTCAAACAAATCTATTTCAGCCAATAGATAAAAATTGGTTGTTCTTCGAAATATTTAATAATATAACAAGTCAATACAATAAGAAATATGAATTTTATAGTGTATAATCTATATCAATTATTGGTTGCAATAGATTTTGCACATATTATTATATAATTTTTTCTAAATCAATTTTAAATATACGAACAAGCAATTCTGTTATTACATTGGTCAACACTGAAATTATACCCAGTACCAAAATAGTTAATTCTTATTTAATTTTATGATGCTGACGAATATGTCAATAAATATTGAATCTTAGCTCTAATTTTTATAATACACTGATTATAAATTCGAAAAATGTTTAATGTAAAAGAAATTAGTGAAAAATTAAGTGATATTATTGTTTAATTCCATTTTGCAATAAGAGTGAGATGAATAGTCATTTCCGATATATTTTTGCTTGCTAAATACGAATCCGTTATCCAAATTTGGCTATCAAGATATAATTTGGAAAAAAATGACGTTTCAGAATAAAAACGACGATTTTGAAGGTCATGACATTATAACACCAGTAATAAATTTTATTTCTAAATTTTGTTTATATCACGCAAAAATATCAACTTTTAGTTGTAAAATATATCTTATTTCGTTTTGGTATAATTTTTTGTTTTTGAGGTATAGTAATTTGAAAATATCTTTTTTCCTGTATTACTAATTTTATGGTACTAATAACGAATGTGTCAATAAAATACATAATATAGTGATGGAATGAGTGCCTTTTTTACGTATACATGAGAAATAAGTAATTCTAAATTGCTCGAAAACGAAATATATCGAAACGAAACAAATCGTATTTTAAAACTAAAAGTAGACACTTTTATATGGCATTAATAAAAATATGGCATTAAAACAAATTTTCTTTCAATTTTACAACGTCATGAATACTTTTAAAATGATCGGTTTTTGCATCTTTGATGACATTTTTCTTAAAAATATGAATGAAAAATATGAATCCTAAAAATCAAATTTAAGTAACGGATTCATGTTCAGCAGACAAAAATACATTGGAAGTCATATTGGTATTATAAAATATACGAAAAAGATACAAAAAAAGTACAAAAAAGATATAGAAAGGGACAAATTTTGTTGTTCAGTGTTATTTAAATGTTAAAATGATTGAAAGCACTGTTACTAGATTTGGTACGCAATTATAAATTATAACATGTTGAATCAGTTCGACAGTTAGAGACAAAAGGCAAAAGAGACTGATTGTTAGATTGTCATAAGATATAGCTTTAAAGAGACATACTTATTTTGGTGATTATGTGTATATAAACGTATATAAAGACCGCCACACATGCATGCATATAGGTACGAAGAGCTGCACAAGAAACCTTAAATCTGCACGAAGTAAACGAGATTAATCCCTTTTTCTCCATGCGAGAAGCCTTGCCAATCTCATTGGCGTAGAAATTGTCTTTTATTACGAAGTTAACATATTTTTTTTACGCTAATAGTGTTCGTTTTTTGTATTTGATCTTGATGCTAAAACATGCTATCAAGAATCTCGACGCATCTTGAGACATTAATTGTTTAATCATAGAACACCATTATTTTTTACAAAATGTTTGTAAATTCTATGTTAAAATGATATAAAGAGTCTACTGAACTGTGCTATATTTGAGGCCTATTGTTAAATAACCTTTTTTTAAAGCATTAATAAAGAAATGACAAAAGCTACGTTAGAACTTATTATTTTAACGGAATTATTATTTTTTGCATAATGTCTGTAAAGTTTATGCTAAAATGATACAGAGAATTTTTCGGACTGTTCTATACTCAAGGCCTATTGTTAAATAATACTTTTTTAAAATTAATTAATTAAAAAGTCACAAAAGTTGCGCCAATATTTATACGTATTGTTTAACATTTATCGTTTTACGACAAAACCATTATTTTTTGCATAATATTTGTAAATTTTATGTTAAAATATTACAGATAACAGATACAGATAAATATTAAATTGTATTGTATTCGAGCCCTATTGTTAAATAACTGTTTCTGGAAATAATTAATAAAGATATAGTAAAAATTGTGTCAGAATTTACATATATCGTGAAATTATAGAATGAACCTTTTAACAAAAGTTCTTTAATAAATTTGGAGACAGTTTTATTGTTTTAAGAACATCGAAATGTTGAAAACTTTCGAGTCATAAATGATTGAAAAAGAAAAGTGAATCTTTTGGGAACTTCTGCTTCAGATAATCAAACAGATATAAAAATTACATTTTTCAATTAATTTCAAAAAGCAATTACTTTAATTACATTTAAATTTAAAGCCTACATAAAAAATATTAAGTAATTGAAAAATTGCAATAAATGTACATCTTTGATATTTTCTTTACAAATAAATTCAATCAAACACTTTTATTACAAAGATATAATAATAATTTTAAAAGAAGATATAATATTTAGATATAATTGTTCTTTAAAAAATAATATGCGAAATATGTGTGTTTTGTGTGCGTGTTTTGTGTGTGTGTCATAAATTCGTTACGCAAGAACGCATATATTGTACAAGAGAGCTTTACTTACATCCTACGTCTTCGACATATTAGATAACACGTTACATATAGATAATGTAAATGTTCTCAGTCTGATATTGTTAACTCTCGTACGATAATTTATAATAGGTCATCTAAGCTATATAACTGATGACTTTTATAGTCGATGAACTTATAACATATTTTCAAACTGTTTATAGCATGCGCTTTAAATTTTTTATGCAATTTCTTCAATATTACATGTTTCGCCTTTAACAAAGTAACTCTATTAATAAGTTTGTTGACACAAGGATAAAATATCAAAAAATTTATCCAAATAACACAAAAGTGTATGTTTGAACAACCTTAATATGAATATTGCGTACTTACAACTTAGAAAAGGGATACTGTATTCTCAATAATATTTTTAAATAAAAACGCTTTGTATCATATTAGGTGTAGGACATGCGTGATTAACAGATAAATAAACTGTTTAAATTTAATTTTTTATTAATTTTAACCTTTTGGCTGCAATATTTAAAAAATCTTACTTAAAATCACAGACAAAAGACAGAAATAAATTTTTTTAATGATATGTCGTACTGATTTATTATTTCTATATTAATTTGTATGAAATAATAATGTCATAAATCAATAGAAGTTCTAAACAATTATTCATCTAAAATTTAATTTACTTTTACTTATAAACGTTTCAAAAAATGTGTACAACGCTTGTAATCAAAAGGTTAAACTTCCTATTGCGAATGTAATAATGATGCTATCATTTATTATTACTACAAATTAAGAACAGTTATAATATATGAAGATTCGAAGAGGAACCAATGAGACAGCAGCTGATGAAATCAAAGGGAAAAGTATATCATAAGCAAACCGTCTTATGTTTCTGTCTTATTTCATTATAAATTTTTAAGATGAAATATGACATAAACTTAAGGTGGGTGCTTATATAATCAACGAATTCAACTACGATGGATTAAAACATCATAATCATTTATGATAAGAAAATTGAAAACTCCAAAAACACTGGAAGCATTGAGAAACAATGAATAGAGCGAATTTTTTGTCATTAATAATATGTTAAGCTTAAAAATATGTTGTGTATCTTTTACATTATTTTTTTAAAATTAAAGTATCATAATGCAACTATTTATAATTATTTATCATTATGATCATTTATCATATAAGTGTTATTTAAATATCATCAGTGAACCGTTTCTTGTGTCAAACAAATGAAGTTTAAGCTAACCATTTGACGATTTTATTTTTCATTACGTAAAAATTTAATAAGCAAACATTCACAATGTCCTATAAATCGATTTTAATTTTTTAATTAGATTCTTTAAAAGAGTTTTAGTTTCGAAATTTTAAATTGTGACTTTAATTTTAGTGACAAATTTTTACAGAATATATAAAAAGATTTTACTTATTGTAAATTATTAACTGCAATGTTCAGTCATGATATAATTACGATACAATCAGTGAAATGATTTCTCGTGAAAAAGACAATTATTCGATGATTTTATCTTTTTTATACTTCCAAAAAAAAGTAAAATTTTAATGAATAAATATGCACAATGTCCTATATAAATCATGATTTTAATTTTAATGATTATGAATAATTTAATTCTTCAAAATTCCATCTTAAAATATGTGTAACTTTAATTTTAGTAATAACTTTCTATGGGAAATATAGGAAGATTGTATCATGTATTGTAAGTTACGCCATTAAATGCAACGTTTACAAATCATGAGATATAATAACGTTTCTTTCTGAAAAAGGCAAAAATAAGTTTCGAAAAAGATAAATCTGAAAATAATACATCTACTTGACTACTTATTGTAATACTGTTTAAATTTTCAAAAATGTTGTTTATAAAATTTTGCAAAATCAAGAAATGAATTATGCAGATCGCAATTTGAACGTTGATTATAATAAATTTGCATGATGAATAATGACTTATGATACAAATTCTTAATAAATAGCTATTTATACTTATTCCAAGTTTGGAGGATCGATTAATTAAATCAACACGATCACATTCCCGATGCAATTTACAAAACTCTTTTGAAATTTGCTCGTGTGTCTTCGGTCTAACGTGTCCTCCATTTAAATCTTCACTTCAATAATTTAAAGATCTGTTTTTATTTCTGGATTAAATTACACTAAAATTGCTTTTCTCACTTTAATAAAATATCAACATATATCTACCTCACACATGTAAGTGCATAAGTATATACTCACAAGTATATACTATTCAGCTATAGTATATACTATTCAGCTATAGAAAACAGACATTTATTGTCTATACAGGATTTTATAATTTAATTCGGGAAAAGCGATTTTATCTTAAGTAATCTGTTGTGGTAGCATAGCGGATTATTATCGTCGAGTCGCGAAGCGACGGCAGTTGAACGGAATGAAATCACTATGATTCAGAGTAATGCGAGCGGCAAGTAAAACGTAAGTTAAGAAGTTTCTGGCATAGAATAACGGAACGAGTCCTAGTCGTGTGTGTTTGTGGCGGACAGTCAGGCCCAGGCAGACGGAAGCCTGAGGAGCCAGGGATGATAAGCCGTGAATCCTAAAAAGTGTCCGAAGCTTACTCGGCTAGTGTTACCCGCGCGATACTCCTTTCTCACTTCATTGTACCCCCTTTGTACGGAGGATGCACACGTCCCCCTTCATACACACAAGGGCGTAAAGTCGGTATCCTAGTCCTTCGTTTTCTATCATGCGTATTTTAAATGCTTGTTCGCTTGTCCTAACAAAATCTTTCTCGCAAGCAAACGCGCCTTCTCCAAGCAACTACAAGTTATCGTGAAGTCAAAACGATCTATTAAAGGTCATTTCTCAATCAGTAATGATTAATTTTAATATTATTTTAATGTTATCTTGACTTGTTGTTCCGTTTAGATCTGTACCGTCCAAAGTCAAGCTAGAATTGAAGTTGAGTTGAAATTTCAAGAATATAATAATAATTTTGTTAAAATAGAAAAAGGTTTAAGAAAAAGATTTATCGTGTCCCAAATTATGACTGGCCTACGTTTTCTATGATGTGCAAATTAAAATTGCGACAATAGTTCTCATATTGCACTAAATTAAATTAGCTGTGAAAGTCATAATGGATTAAACGAGATAAGCTATCAATGCTTGAAGTATATCTGTTGAAGTATATCTGATGAGCTATGAATTAATGCTTATGAATATCTGTTTATTTTTTAAATAATTTTTCGAAAAAATTGATCAAGTAAGAAAATAGATATATTTCCGAATTCTATTTGATTTTCAGTTTAATTTCTCACAAAAATTGTCAAAATTTTCATCATCTGCGCTTTGTAAGAACTACGCAGTATTGCACACCAAATATAGTCAAAGCGGCCGAACCCTTGCTGTCTCTACCTTGCATCGATGTTCCTTGCGCACGTTTCTGACCATAAGGATTCTACATTTCTGTGCAGATTCGCAAAAATTTTCGCTTATTATGCAGCATCTATCTATATTAATAATAAGATTTATATTGCTGACGCAATAATACACAGTCTTATAATGGTATATATCTTGCGTAGGATGCAACGATTTTTTGTAATTTTTATCTACAATATTTACTCAATAATATCATACAAGATAAACATTCTGTTCTTGTATTAAAACTGGTTCTTGTTAAATTTTTTTGTATTGAATTTTTAATATATCAGGGTGTTTTTAAGAAGAAATATTTTATGTTTAAATTGATATTTTTTTAATATTAAAATCGCAATTTATGAGTAAATGAACAAATAATATAAAAATTAATCCCTTGCAATTGGATGTAATTAAATAGTACAACGAAAAACTTGCAATTATTGGGAGAACTTCGTTAAAATTAATTTTTGATCTCTTACGATCAATTGATTTGCTTAGGTGGAGCTAAGATTCTCGAATATTTACTGCTGAAAACAAAATTCGAAAAAGTTAAACCGTTTTCTAGCTGAACGATCGGACAGATGGATGAACAAATGGATGGACGTAATGAAGGCCAGCTCAACACTGTGAAATTATAAAATAATTTTCTACGCTGCACTATTTAATAATGTAGTTTTAAAACATAAATTCTAAGATAAATGAATAAAAGATTAATATACATACGTACTAATTTAATATAAATAAATATTAAGTTTATCGAAGAATTTTGCTTTCACAATTTGTTCCAAATTGTGGTAGCCAAAGTGTGGTATTTTTTATGTTAATTTTTACATAATGTTTGTGTTACTTTCTAATATATTTTTACATTAAATTAACACAAACATTTGAATGAACCGTTTCGAATACGTGAAATGTGTTAATGTAACACACATTTTCCAGCTGTATATTATATAATTGTATCGCGCGATTAATGACATGTTCGAGTTTCATTCAGATCAGTAACCTGATAATAATGCAGATATTAATGCACATTTCTTTTGCAAAATCAGCAAATTTGCAATGTGCCATATAATTGTGTAGCGCGATAACAGTTTAAAATTATAAAATGATATATTCTGATGTAAAGATAAAAGAAAGATGTACAGATAAAAAAGGTTTGTACATAATTTCCTCACTATAAATGCAATGCTTTTAATTCCTTTTTGCATTATATTTGTGTTGATAAGCGAACGCACGTTTATGTAGGAAATAGGAAATTTATTTGAGGCTAATATGTATAAATTGCTGATACGTATCGTGTCAGTAAAATAACACTGAGAAAATTGATAATCAATGATAATTAAATGATCGTTTACTGTTTTTGCACATTATTATTGTATAATGCATGTAGTAAGAGTTGCGTTGTATTAATTTTTTAATGTGTAAGCATGGAAATCTTTTAATGTGTAAAAAAACAGGCAGTGGAACCGCAAAACAAAAACAATTCAATCCCGAAGAAACACCGTGTACGGAAATCATCGGTACTATCCATGACCGTCACAATCGCGAGAACGCGATGAAAGATGTACAAATTAGGTCGACCTAATGCCGGATCCCACTACTTACCGAACGGAATACTTGCTTCACGTCGGTATGTATGTGGGGTACGTTTTAGGGATTCACCTCTTCACAATATCGTTAAACACTACCACTACCAGCACCACCAGCTAACCACCGGCTGTGACAAACGACAACGCGGACAGGTCAGAGCCTAAACTCTTATGTAAGTTCGTAGGAGGGCTTTACACAATCGGCAAAAATATAACGTCGCAATTGCTCTTGAAATTGCTCTTGAAAAGCTCCAAAGTGTTTTCGCAACGGAGAAACGGAGTATTCCACCCTGATGATCAACTTTTTATAGAAATTGAATATATGTCTAGGTTTTTTGAATAACAAATAATTAAAATTTCATGTGTTTCTACGTGAAATGTATACAAAATATAAGAAGATCGCGATCCTATGCAAAGATATAACTGCTACAAACGTATCCGATAGTTTCATTGCAGAGAAAGCTTATTGTAACAATGTAGATTTAGTGGTAGACGAAGATGATTTCGTTACTTTAAAAAGATAATGCGATAGAGATACGATTTATCAAAATTGAGGACAGAAACAATGATCAGACGGATAGACAGACCGCTCCCATTTGATCGGCCAACTTCAGCAAGGTAAATACGATTTCGCTCGTAATTCCTGTGTCCTTATTTCCGAAGAACACGTGTCTTGCAGCTTTAAAGCAGAACGTCCATTGGTCTCTCTTGTCTAAAGCTACCCTTCCATTGGTCGATAGATTAAATGACCACGTGGTATCGTGCTATATAACCAAGGGTGAACTAGGATGGTATCGGCAGTTGTGCTCGACCGATGGTGGACAGAGGAAATGCGACCGTTTTCCGATCGACTTTCGCGCGAACTTCCTTCTCGCGGACTCGTATCATCACGACTATCCCAAGGGGAATCCTTCGACAGTGCAATTCGCAAAGTTCTACGATTTTCTACTCTTTCGTCGATCCTACAATCTGAAGAATATATTTCAATTTCAACATTGACGTGTTGCCAAGAATCACTTTAGGAAATATTATACCACACCTTTCAACAGGGAGGTTATATCACAAAGTGAATAAAAGAATGATAATGAATAGAACAATACGTCAGCTGGTGCCATAAATCTATATTCTAATTCTACGAACTCTCTGGTCATCTTATTCCAGATTCTACAAAGATTCTATTTCGATCTACGACCGCAACAAAGGATATTATTGAAACACTTAACAATTATTCGAATTTATATAATTTAGGAAACCTCCAATATGTGTCATCTTTAGGATATGTGAGTAATTTTTATTTACACGCGGTGAACATGTAACTTTGCAAAATTTTGCAAACTTTGCAAATATGCAGGCAACTTAACAATTTCGTCTCGTCGTTCTTAAAAGGCCAACCTTGTCATTCGATATTAACAGGAAATTATTTTTAGCGCCGTCTTAATGTCGATAATTTTCGTTAACATCGCCGAATTGTCACTAGATAGATAGACTTTTTTAACCGGGTGGCATTAAACGGTAGACAACATGGGTCTTAGCTTCGCTAACGGCAGTAGGTCTGTCATACAGACGTACGCGGTTAAGGAGATCGAATATGATGAATTTTGTATTTGAGCTGAATTGTCCTATCGGCCTATAGAATCGCCAGATGGCTAGTCCCCACAGCTTACTTTATCGCGGAATCGCGCGCTTTTCATTGATATTCTCTGTACCGTGACATTTGTTTTTAAATCTGATTAAAAGCACATTCTTTCGATTCTTAAAATTTTTAAAAACTAGAGGTAGACATCGTTTTTTAAAAACTAGACATCGAAAGAGATCAAACAAACAAACAAAAAATGAAACCAAATATGTTTACATTAGTTAATGTATATGCACAGCGATTTTATATATTAATATCATAAGACAGTTAAAAAAATTTGTTTAGTAATATGAATAATAAAAAACGTTTTAATCTATCTTATTATAGAAATGTGTGAACTATTCGAGTATGAATCAAGTTGAATTAAATAAGATTCGATTTGTGATTTAGATTTGAAAATTTTGAATCTGAGAGGTTCGAATATGATTTACATATATTAAAAATCTTATAAAATTATACTTCCTGCCGATAAGTTAAATATATATATAAATAAAAATCTTCCTCATTATTTATATATTAAAATTTAACCTAACAAAAAGATAACAAATAATTTATTGTTAATTAAAATTAATATTTTAACGATTTGATACGTTTTAATTTGATTTGAATAAAATTTTGTTAATTCAGTTCGATTCAGATTTGAACAGAAAGAAATAAAATTCAATTCTATTAAAAAAATCTTGATTCACACATTCTATTTAGTTATCAAAATTGTGAATTTAAAAGAAAAAAAAGGTATTCTAACAGTTTTACTGCATAGAAGTAGTTGCACTTTCATATATTTTATTTATTCATCTGTAACTCTTACATATCCTTGACTATTACTGTTCAATCTTTCTAACGATTTTATGTGATGAAAGCGATGACAAAGATGTATTAAAATGGCAATTGAATAAGGCCAAAAGGTCTTAAACGTAAATCGGAAATGTTTAGTCATGAATAACCTTATATTGTGTACTATAATAAGATATTTGTTTAAATATTGAGTGGCCTACAGAGGCGGACTGGCTCATTGAGCAACCGAGCAAATGTCTCCAAGGGAAAGGCCCAAGAAAATAATTGAAAACGCTTTTTTTCATCAAATATAAGTGATTCTGCTGAAAAGAACCTTTTTGATACCGAGGTAATTTGGTCGACACTATTTAATTTCAATTGTTGAAAATATGCCATTATGTTTGAGTATTTAAATATGTTGCTATTTATTACTATTCAAATAAAACAAATAAATAAA
>Ga0157364_1006509_pt1 | contig 12011 bp, 2 predicted proteins | sample AttsexASBM2_FD_111476 | JGI IMG/M metagenome (GOLD analysis project Ga0157364, IMG submission 111476) | Fungus gardens microbial communities from leaf cutter ant in Ribeirão Preto, State of São Paulo, Brazil - Atta sexdens ASBM2 | ecosystem: Host-associated > Fungi > Mycelium > Unclassified ...
CACACACACACACACACACACACACACACACACACACACACACACACACACACACACACACACACACACACACACACACACACACACACACACTTCCTGCTACTCAAATAATCAACGCTCCACTTCGGCGCAGGTGCACCGATGCAAGGCGGAATGTTGCAATTTTCAAAAATTAAGCCGTAAGCCGGAGAGACTTGTTTTTATATCCTACGTCCCTACGGCTCGCTAGAAGCTCGTATATCTTACCTGAGAAAAATTGTACACCATGTTAAGTTGAAAGACAAGACAGATTTCGTACTCTTCGTTTATCAATTCTCGCACGTGTAATAATTAACTGTTGCTTACGTCACCGTAAACAGCACTTCGGGGTAACGAAGGATATAATGAATATTGTTAAATATGGAATATCGCATAGAGGATCACTGGCGATGACGACGGTTGTTGATGGACGGCTGAGATATTTGCGTATACGCTACTGCGAGTCTTGTCTATTTTAATTATCATCGAGCGCTGCAGGCCAGCCCGATAAGCATTTACCCGTATGGTAGAGAGCCGTGCACGACGGTTCGATGAATGCGTCGATAGCGGCAAAATGCGGGCGCGTTCTCGGGTACCATATACGGGCGACGCTATGCATTCACTATGATATTCTATGAAGCTGCTGTGACGATGCATGAAGTTTGACCCGCGCGCCGCACGCACGAAGGTATAGGCTTGTTACGATGTAATGCAACAACGTAAAGGCTCGCAACGCATGATGGAACGATGAGACATAGGCGGTTAATGGCGGTGAATGGTAACGACGCAATGTCGAGATTTAATCAGGATTCTAAATTAGGAACTCGCGACGACGAGTCGTTTCCGCCTGCCCTCGATTTCGCTTCGTCGGTTTCACGAATTATCGACACTTCGCATTGAGATGTAAAAAGTTGCAGTGAGAATAAATAATGAGATGCAACATTGCGACACTGTCGAGCTATTCACACTAGAGCTAAACAAGAGTAGCACAATTCTTTCATTCATTAATGTCGACAACTGATTCCTTTCTATCGCCATTTTTTTTAGATCAAATTGATTTATTATCCAATAAACGGTCAATGATTCTTTAATATAATTAGTTTTAAGTTTCTACACTTATTGTTAGATCCAACAAGAAATTAGAGATGAAATACCATTTATATAACTTTTGATTGGCTCATTTGATCTGTCATATTTCTGGATGATGTTTAATTAAAGTAAAATAAGACGCATGGAGATATCTATATTATTCTAACTTCAGCAGTTAATTCGCCATATTGAGGATATTTCGGTGTCCAATTTTGTACTCGAAAATCTCTACGAAGAAGAGAAAAAAAGAATCATCGATGTATAGCATTGAATGAAATACAGAATTGAAACTATCTTGGTCGTTACTATTAGTCATGTAATCAAAAGCTATGAGATACTTATTGTTAGTAAATTTTACTTACGCATAAGTTGATACATCTGTGTTAAAAGTTATTTTTACATTAAATATATAAAATCATATTTATTAATTTTATACTGTATTTAATTTGATAACCGCTTTATGCAACGTTAACACGTATAGGATAGGTCATAATACAATTATTCACTTGAAAGAATACACTATTGTTTCCCTTCTACTTAAACCAAATTCGCCGTACAGAACAATAGTAGAGAGTTCTATGCCCATTTATTTCTCTTCTTTATTGTTAAATTCATAATGTCAAATTATATACTCAATTTGAGTTATTTTTAATTATTTCTATATAGGTCACTGCTGTTGTTCAATATGTCGTTAATTTATCTAAAACAATGGAATAAACAATTTAATTCAAGAAAATATATTAAATTTGACTCAAATTTAGTTTATTATTTACTAAATGCATACGTTAATATAGATGTTTACGTTGAAACTAACTACAGAAATGGATTGATTTATATTTTGACATAGAAATTAAAAATAATAAAATGTTGTAATTCATGAGATTGGATTGACATTGCTTTTTTAATATCTAACAATGTTCCAGAACTGTCAAGATAAAAAAAAACAAAAAAATTTCGCTACATACTCCACGCACTGTATGTTGATGGAAAAAACCTAGATTAGGTCATACTAGTTGTTTGCGCTACTCTTATTAATATCTAAAGCAGAGTTGGAAAAAATCTGGGTTTTTTTAAAAAAAACTCAATCCATTGGATTTTATTGGAGTTTTTAAAGGGTTTTTTAAATAAAATTGATTATTTGATATTTTTTTCATGTAATATTTAATTTACGTTGTATTTATCATTATTTAATTAACATATTTAAATAAAATTAATTATAGATAAATTGTAAAAAATATTATAGTGATAAATTTTTTAAATGTAAAAAAAAACTTCTATATAATGAAAATTCAACAAAAATAGAAAATAAGAAATGTCAACATTTTAATACTAATCTAGAAAATAAAAATATTACAAAAATTGTAATATTACAAACATTTAAAATAAATGATTATCAAGGTTGTGAATATAAGATACTGTACACATTTTTTCAAAAATTTGAAAAATTTTGCCAGTTGAAGATCATTTTAAAAAATCTATAAATAGATTTCTTTTTAATATTATAAATAATGAAAAAAATTTCTAACCAATAATAAAGACATCATTTTAATAATTTAATATGATAAGTACTTTAAAATAATGTAGATATTTTTTGTACATAGAAATTGAAATTGAGCTTAACTGAAAAATATCTACATTATTTATGAATTTTTATTATGATATTCTACTTAGGTACACATTGTATAAATTCAAAAGCTGAAGTTTTCTTTCAGTCACATTGTCTGAATTTTCAATATTCAGAATATTTGAATTTTTAGCCATGGTTGTATTTTACTCACATTTCTCTGAATTTCTAGCTATAGTTATCTGAATATTTCTAATTTTAATGTCTGAACATTTAAACACTTTTATCTGAATTTCTATTATTTCTAGCCGCTAAAAATTCAGACAAAAATATGGCAAGCCGTTTTACTTTTTAGCATAAAAGAACTTTAGTCTAATGTTAAATTCTTAAAAAATAATTGTCTTAAAAAAATTACGATTTTTCATAATGAATTAAAATTACATAATAATATACTTACTTAATATATAATTACATAATATTTCCATGAATTAAAATTATGTCAAAGCATAATAGAAATTCAGAATTTTTATTATGTCGCGACATAATAATAATTCGATGAATTAAAATTACTATATCATAATTTTAATTCATGGAAATATTATGTTACGACATAATTTTAATTCATTATTAAAAATCGTAATTTTTTTTAAGATCATTATTTTTTATGAATTTAACATTAGATTAAATTTCTTTTATGCTATTAAAAAGTAAAACGGTTATATACAGGATATAAAAAATCCCACTCCTTAAATATTTTGAAAAAATAAGCATTTTTGAGAAAAATGTTTCAGACAAAAAGTTATAGTTTAAAAAAATCTATAATCACATTCGTTTGACATTGGGTGGCGTCGCTAAAATCAGACGAATATGATTAGTAGCTCTTTTTAAAACCTACAACTTTTTTTTAAAACATTTTTCTTGAAAATGTATACTTTTCAAGATATTTAAATTTAAGGAGTCCGAGACTTTTTGTAAACTCTGTATGTATTAAATAAAATTGGTATAATATAATTTTAACATTATATCAGTCCAGTTAGTTTAATATACTTATATTTATTAAATATTTATAATACGTTTCTTTTATGTGTTGCCGATTAAAAAATTTATTTTTCTTATACAAAATTCCAATAAAACCCAAAAAACCCATAAGTTTTCGGTTTTTTAAGTAAAACCCAAAAAAATCCCCTGGATTTTGGAGTGGGTAAAATAACTTTAATTCGCACTGTAGAGTAGTATTCGTCTTCACTGCGTTCTTCGCGCGAATCGCATTTAAGTTAGGCCGGAATTTAATTTAAGTTAGACTACGCATTGAAGATTGAGATTGAAGACTGAAGATTGAAATTAGATGAGAGGACAAAGAAATTTTTAGCTCCTATTGTTTTGATTGGTCGAATTTCAATCTTTCAATCTTCAATGCGTAGTCTGATTCCGGCTTTATGCTTGGCAAGACGCCGCAGTGTCGTACAGGTGTAGCACGTGCGCAAATTCAAGAAGTATACTTCCGCGATACGAATACTCGGTAATTTTATCACGACACGACGGACAGAACTCGGTAATTTTACCACGGCGTTTACGCAACGTAATGGACGCAAAGAGAGATTCTCTATCGATGCGTTGCGAGCAAATGGCTCGGAATGCATCCTAATTCATGGGTGTTTCAACGATCCGCGGAAACTCGTGTTTAATAATTCTCGCGAACCGTCTGATTTAAGCACTGCCAACTTCATCGCAGCTGCATCGATGGTGCGCTACGCGGTCGCAGTGAAATGTAATATCAGATACGAAGATGGATAGCGAGTCAGTATTCATGCACGTTAATTTAGTCTTCACATACATTAATAACGCGGCCGTTATTGCATATATAAGATGAACATGATTGGACGGCGGTCGATACGAGAGCGATTCTGCATTCGGATTGTATCTCCGCATTTTCAGGCACAATTTTCTTTCAAGTACAGTTCATTATTTTTTTAATCCCTTCAGTGTAGTATGCATGCGGATTGAGAGAATTTAAAGAAAAAAAATATAACGAGGAGAAAATATTAAATTCGTTACATTCAGTATTTATCTCGATCTTCACAGCTTATGCACATGCAGGATGCATGTTTTCTTGCTGGATTGATTGCGTTCTAGTAAATTAATAAAATTGCACAACGTATAATTTCTAGTAGGTAATTTATTAAAATAAAAGCAAGAAGCAAGAAAATATGTATCGTGTGCCGCTGACTTTAGTTGTGAAGATCGAGATAAATATTGAATTTATCGAAACAATATTTTTCATTGTATCCGCTGACTTTAGAGAGCATTGAGAGAAAAGTATTTAGTATTTGTGACTATATAATTACATGAAATAATTACGATTAGGAATTTCTATTTTTACAATTATTGTTGCTATATGTTGGTAATAATAATTACAATCTGTTCAATAAAAGCGTGACCGACATAACTTTCGAAACATTTATCGTGTCTTACTATTTTGGCAAATTTTCAATGGTATTTGTTATTTTATATTGCTTTTTCAGCTGCTTTATAAACGCCTACTTTTTGGCAGCAGCTTCCTGCGACATTTCCGGTCCTTTATGTGATGCAAGAAAAACAGTTCCGAATTTTGTATTAAATATCTTCTTTACAAGTCAAATAATAAATAAGTCTCTCTATAAAATATGATCAAATAAAGGAAGAACTTCTCTACTCTATTTAAAATTTCTTGATGAACGATTCCTATAAATAAAAATTTTCCCGATTACACTTTTATTAGACAGACTATGTTGTAAAATTGGTGAAAAGCATGCTTTTAAGATAAATAATTATCGACAATAATTGATGAAGATTAGATAATTTATTAATATTTATTGATTGTGTATTATGTGTATTTTTTCCATTTTTTACAATAAATATCTAGTTTAAAAGTTACGTCATGTTTATTGAACGGACGGATATATTTATAATTCTACATAAATATATAGTTGATACTGAAAATATCTATAAATTATAATTAAATTTTTTAATTACTATTTTTTTTCTCAGTGAACAATGAGAAACACTTCAAGATATTCAAATCTCTCTCATTTTTTTATAGTATATATTTTATAGTAATTTAAAATCAAATTAAATAAATGTATTAATGAGTTTTCTCTACACTTCTTATGTAATTTTTATATATAACAATATTATTGTAACATAAACAAATTATATTTTATAGAGATGTAAATAAAACTTATTCGAATATCATATTTTTTAAATCAAGAAAAATAAATACAACTCCAACTTTGACGGAAAAAAACCATGATTCTAAATCAGTATTGACAGAGTAAAGACATTATCGCCGACTCATCGGCGGAGTGCCAATCCATAATGCATAAGTCGAGTCTTTCGCAACGAAACATTTCCACCAAAAGCTACATTCGTAGGTTGCTACACGTTTCCGCGAGTCATGTCTTACGAAAATACGGCGTGAAATCTGACACGATTTTGCAAAATGTACGAATTCAGTCACCTAGATTCTAGTGTCGCAAAAAATTCGCAAAAATTCAAAACTGCGAGGAATTTACGCTGTTCGCTTTTGTATGCTTCAGACTACCCATTGCATTCAGATACCTTATGCAGGTTTTTTTTCTATTCGATATCACTCGACAGAAAACATCAGACGAAAACGAAGCGAATAAGGAAAGAAGAAAGCGAAATCAGATGAAGCGGATCGGACAAAACAAATCGCAAGCAAACAAGTCATTCCTTGGCGCAGAAATCCACGATTGCTGCCAGGCATCTCTCACAGCACGCTTTTCGCAGCGACGAAATCTAATTCCGGCTTAGCATTACCTACGTGAAACGAATATAGCGGTCGCCGTGACATAGTAAACTCTCTAGTGGCGGTAAAACGCAACGGTCAATTCGTCACGACAGCGGCGACTTAATTAAACTAAGAGCGTTCAATTAATTAATTCGCCGCGTTTAACTGATCCGGTACATGCGCACATAAAATATATACGCTAAGAAAAAAAGAATAAACAATTACGATAGGGAAGTTTTTATCATCCAGCGATAGGGACGAAATAAAACACTTTATCGAAATCGAGGCGCCGACATGACCGTGGGTTGATAAAATCCGTTCGTTTGTTCGCGCGGAAGAGAGTTACCGCATGCGCGTCCGAATACCGACCGAAGGGTTTAAAGCCTGATGCCAACACACATGGCACGTGGCAGTGCATGATGCGTGAAATCGAACACACTGATTTCGCAAGAAAACCGTGACAGACGCCAAAGAACCGTCTTGATGATCGAGTTACATTAGAAGAGTCACCGAATGCGGATATAAAAATTTTTAAGTAAAATTTCTGAAAGATAAAGAAAAAAAATTGTATTAGAAAAAATTGTATTTGAAACAGAAGTAGCACTTCTGTTTCATAGCACTATTTCATTTATATCATGTCTATATATTTTTTTTAATTTGACGATTATACCAATCGATAGAGCAAAGTTTCAACTTTAAAAATCTGATTTTTTTTTTATTTCAATGATTTTTAAAGAAAAAATTTTTAGAGAAAAAATACTTTTATTTAATCCATGATAACTCAGTAACAAAAACATCTTAGGAATATTTTGAAAAACGATTTTGTAGGGAAAACTTTAAGCTTTCACATTAGATAATTTTTTTAAAGCAAGTTACAGGCCTAACAAATGAAAAAAAAGATTCTCCATTTTGTTCAACTCGTAGTTTTTTATAATGTAAAAGTTACCAAACACAAAAACTCAAAAGACATAGATCTTTCGAAAGTAGAGAGTTTAAGGTTTATAAAATCTTTTTCTTAAATTAAATTTTATTCATATTTATTTTTAATGGAGTTGCATGAATTTTGAAGTTCGTAGCGCTACAAACCAATTATATTCCAATCCAATATACTTTTTGCACAAAGAAAATTTCTGACGAACTATTCTGACGAATTCAACTAATCGTCTTTTATGTATACATTTAATAAATATTTTCACATATTCACGATTCACTTAATCCGACTATTGATTATTACTGATCAAATCAAATCTCAAATTGCGAATCAAGAGCTATTAAAAAGAAAGAAAAAGAATCTTTGACGATCGAAATCGCACGATATCGGAATTACTATGTTTAGAGTTATCAAATGGCCTACTTTTCCCAAACATGTACCTCTTTTAAAACGTTCGGGAATATCCAGCCAGATTTTCAGCGTGTTCAGGGTGTACTCTTTTTAATACTCATTATGGAAGAGAACTAAGACTGAAAGTTATAAATCGTACATGAAATATAATACAGCATAAGCTGATCATTATTATATATATATATATATGTATATATATGATAAAATATTCGAAAATTATTAAGTTTCTTACATAAAGTTTTATTATTGTTACTATCTATTTTTATCGTTCTTGAGATTTTGAAATATTCTTTTTGTTCTATTTTGGAGTTTATATTATTTTGTATATTACAATTTAACCTGAAATGTTACTTTTGAATTCTGATGTTTTATTTTTGTACTACTTTTTAATCAGGAATATTTACTCAATTTATCTAGGTTAGGTTATGTTAGGTTAGGTCTGATAACCCTAACTGTCATTGAAGTATATACATTGCTATGACTTTTTATTATCTCAGCGTATTTATTTCGGCAAGCAAAAGAATTAAATTCAAGCGATCAAAATTCAATAATTTTTCGAAGAGGGTCAGCAAACAAATAATACGAATTTGCGTCAATCGTATTACGCGTCAACGAACACTCGGCAAATATATACAATTCTTTTGAATGTGCAAATTTGTTTTTATTTAGCATCCTCACAATGCAATTTTAAAATCAGCAGCTGTTGAAATCGGAATACTGAATCAGACGCAGAACGAGTCTTCCATCAAACGCGATCAATAAAGCATTATATTTTATGCAGAACAGTGCAAAAACAGATCATGCGAGAGTGAAACTTTTAGCGGAACAGTATTATATTTCCTTTGTACACAATTTCATTTCTTTCTTGTTTCTATAAAATATTTTTTTAAACCGATTTTGTACATAAAATGCTTTAATAAAAAGGGTTAACTTTCCGGAACTAACGTCGAAATCTGTTATGCTATTCACGCTAAAACTATACAACTCATTTAATTTATGTTAATTAAAAAGCACTAATTAATTTCAAGAAATCAAAATGACATAAGTCATATAGAAAAGAATGGATGCTAAAACTGAATTGTTCCAACTTTCGATAAATTTCAGTGCTCAATTTCTTACTTTTTTTTGTTTTTTATTCTTTAATGTTCATTTCTATCAATATAAACTTTGATCTCGGTTTAATTTGCTCTTTCTAATTCTCAGAACTAGATGAAATAAAAAGTTAAACCGATATTAAAATTGATCTATTGATAAAGAAACCATCATTATCATTACTCTTTTATTCTTTTCTTTATTCATAAAATAAATTATCCATAGATAAATGATCACATAGTTTATCTGAAGATGAAATAACGCTTCCATAACCAGCCCTAAATAATAAATACATTTAATAAGAATAATTCAAATTTTCAGATGTAACACAAAAAAATTTAATTGTTTGACATTTTTGACAAAGAAGTCTATAATAAGAGATCTATAACTGAGTGTGTCCTATTCTGATAGACCTATTCTCATCACCGAAGAGTTAAATACCGAGTTTTCTCCTATATAAACATATATCTCTCATATAATCGCGATGTTATCGGGCTAAGAATCGAACAAATGCATGTAGGGCTAAATCTATACGAGCGAAGTAATCCGAGAAGTCAGAATACAGGTAGAAAGCCCCCTAGACCCGAATTTATCCTGAAAACATTGCGGTTTTACGGCGCTCCGCGCACTCTATCCGCGTTGAAATATAAGTAGAGCCGCGTTATGGAAGCGGCGTATTCGCGCACGGCCTGGCAAAAGGACGCCAGCGGGCGTGTAAATGTACATACGCGCTTTGGATACGTATTGGATACTGTTGCGCGGTGTAATCGAATATTACTCATAAAATACGGCGCGCGTGAAAGCCGAGCGGGGTACGCTGGCTTTCATAAACATGGCTAAAAGCTCCGGGAGGCTCGTCGCCCGGGAACTGTGCACAACGTTCCACGTAAATACACCTCGTTACGTATATCTCATGACACGTACATACGCAACTTCGATTTCTGCGAGACAGTGCGGGACGACCTCGGGAGACGAGAACCCAGAAAAAAAGTTTACGCGCTCGCAGCGATCGAAAACGATCATTGGTAGTATTGATATCTCAATACATCGTGCTTCGCGTTTAGCAATACTCTGCGGTTTTACTTTCAACGACAATTTGATACTCAAATTGTTTACTGATATTTTGTTAAAAAATTCCTTAAAAATTCTCGAATTTTTTCCAGGTATCAAAATTTCAGAGAAAATTAGATTAAATTACTTTAAATACGAAGCGCCACTACGGTCTGAATTTAAAAAAACTGTAATAAACTTATTGCGAAAAATATTGCCTCGAGGCAATATTTTTTAAATTTGGAAAATTTGGAGGGATTATTAATATTTCAGATTGATTGCGTTGAAAGTCCAACAATCATATCGGCACGCAATTATCATTTCTGAAATTAATTCATTTATATGAATATATATATAATAATTCAATATCTTAATTCAGACTTAGTGGCGCTTCGTATTAAAATAATGTATTTAACATAAAAACGATCTTATTTCCAATTCTTATTGAAAATTAGAAAATTAGAATTTTTTAAATGCAACTTTGAAATAAAATGGAGTGTAAACAAACCATGTATTGGGAATTAGAAGATAAGAATTTCACAAACTGTAGCTATCATTTTCTGTAATTGGAATTACGAAACCTATAATTCTTTTTTCTGCTAACAATAAGTATTGTCTTATATTGTTATTCAGTTTTTTTTATAAAAATTTGCAAGACACGCAAAAATGTACGTAAATATACATGGATATGTATGTCATATTTATTGCTAACCGATTATTAACATTTTGCATTATCAAGAAAAAAATAATCAAAGAAAAAACAATGTTTTCAGAAAGAGGTATAAGAATATAAAATTTCTCTGAATATCGATAAAAATTCCTAAAAACTTTCTAGTAAAAAAGAAATTCCCTAAAAATTCCAGGTTTTTCAATTCTTCCATTCTCTAAAACTCAGGGTAAATCTCATTCTAAAGAGTCAAATCTCTTCAAGATTGAAAATTAAGCCACTCTTTTTCAAGACTCGCTTAATTTCTTTAGAATGAGATTGCATTCTAAAAAATTTAGAGAGTAAACATTTTATTTACATTGTCGTTACGCAACTTTTTAATCTTATATAAAGGATATGGTAATTGGCACACAAAAGAACTTAAGTAATAAAATATAAGTAAATTGGCCAAACACAATGGAAACTATAAAAACTGTAATCATACTAGTGATTGTGCAATGTTGATTCACAATTACTTTTTAATTAAATTTTTTTGACAATTATTTTTTAACCAGAACAGCAAGTAGTCATTAATTGCTTTGCCTCTAATTATAGCGCGCTCAACAAACTCAACAGTTGAGTGAGCGTCTGCTGCTATTAGTATACTCTTCTAAATTTCCAATTGGATGATCTAAATTCTAAAAGAATACACCAACAGGTACTCACTCAACTATTAAATCTGCTGAACGCATCTAATCAGAGCAAAGCAAACAATGATTTTCTTTCTGATTGGTTAAAAAATAATTGCCAATCATTAATCATAAATATCATTTCTCTGTCAGTGCAATCGCTAATTACGCTTAAGGCTATAACGTAAGCATGTATACGAATACAACATGTTAATATTTTACCGCTTACGTTTTTTTGTATGTCATTTAATATCTATGCAATAACAATATAACGATACTGATACTGCCTTAAGAATTACAGAATCAGAATACTAATTCACATTCGCTTCGCTCATTGAAAAACGATCGAAAGAAGAGGACCGCGTATATGGAAAAAGAGATTTTTGTAAAAGAGCCAAAACATGTATTAAATTAAGTTATATTGCAATATCGAAGACTAAAGAACTTTGACGTTGCTCAATTAATTTTCAATGATAATAAATTAGACTTTTTTTCCTTTTTCATTCATCTCGTCAAACTGCATGCGATAACATCACATGGGCAGCCAGAATACGAGAGTTGTACATGTACTCTTGCAAAAACAAAGCTAGGAAAGAGAGAGAGAAAGAGAGAGAGAGAGAGAGAGAGAGAGAGAAAGAAAAGAATAATGCACACAATAAAGAAAAGTTCATACCTATGTTATCATCGCTCTTTCTCTCTCTTTCAATAATCTATCTTGCTCCACATACAAC
>Ga0157364_1006510_pt1 | contig 12011 bp, 5 predicted proteins | sample AttsexASBM2_FD_111476 | JGI IMG/M metagenome (GOLD analysis project Ga0157364, IMG submission 111476) | Fungus gardens microbial communities from leaf cutter ant in Ribeirão Preto, State of São Paulo, Brazil - Atta sexdens ASBM2 | ecosystem: Host-associated > Fungi > Mycelium > Unclassified ...
AAAAAAAAAAATAACACACAGCGTGTCTAGAGTGATTTTCTCTTTCTCAATATTATAAAAAAAAAGAGACACGTCTATATATATATATATATATATATATATATATATATATACATATATATACATATTTAAAATAGATCGGTTTTAAACCGATATCGACTTGTCGATAAAAAGATAAAAAAACATATTTACAGACTTCTAGTGGATGTGTAGGTGATGGTCATTATCATAACCTGTCGTTATACAGCTGACATTACATCCCAGTTGATGTAGCATGTATCATTATGAATATAGATATATAAGCTTAAATCCGCTGTTTGCTCATAAGTGGCATTAGTGAGCATACAAGCTACTCTGAGCACACAACACACTTTTTTTTATGTATTTGACATCTGTCAACATTAACCAGTGCACGTCATCAGCAATTTCATACAACAACACACATTTTTTCTTTCGTAATCATGTCTAGTTTTTTGCTAAAAAAAAGCATTTGCGGGAAGCTTTGCTTTTCTGTTTCAATTTCAGAAGTCATCAGCTGCCGAATCGCATCGAATGCTTGTGGAGGCCTATGGCGACAATGCTTTATCGAAAACAACATGCAGAGATTGGTTTCGCCGGTTCAATGATGACAATTTTGATCTGAGTGACAAGAAGCGAGTGAAAATCGGCCCAGGAAGGTTGAGGACGGCTCAATTGCAGGCTCTTTTGAACGAGGACGATACCCAATCGCATAAAATGATTGCTGAGCAATTGGGTGTTTCTCAAGCAGACATTTCCATGCGGCTACATGCCATGGGGAAGGTTCAAAAGATCGAAAAATGGGTGCCGCATAAACTGAACGATAGGCAGATGGAGCGACGCCAAAACACATCCCAAATTCTGCTTGCCAGACAAAAGAAAGTCGTTCCTGTATCGGATTGTGACAGGCGATGAAAAGTGGATCTATTTTCAGAATCCTAAACGCAAGAAATCTTGGGTTGATCCCGCCCAACCATCAACATCTTGTTTTTGCTCTTTGTTTTTGCTTCCTAGGAAAAAAAATGTGTTATTCTGACTAAAAAACAGCGAATTTAAGCTTATATACATATTAAAATAAAGAATGGACCCCTCTATCGCCCATTTTAAAAATGTAACCATATTTTCTTCGTCTCTTCGATTTTAACACGATCTTTGACATAGAAATTTGACGTAGAGATGGAAGTTTTTTTGATTGATTTCTGAAATCATCATGTTCCAATCATTGATTATTCTGAAAGCTCGCTGCCGTAAAATGTCCTTTCGCTCCAAGAGGGAAGTGCCTTAAGGGTTGCAGCGCAAAAATCGAAAATGTTTGAAAATAATATTCTTATATATGTAAAAGTTGCAATTGAATATTCATCTTACTTTGGAATAACAAGACAGTAAATACAAAACACAATTTTTCCTGTTTGAAACTGTCAACATTAAAACAATTTTATGAATTAAAATTTTGGATGATTTATATGATTCAAAATATTTTAAATTAATGAAATGCTATTTAAACGAATAAAAGTATGTTTAACTTACTTCCTAAATTACTCTCTTTTATATTTCGTCAATTTATGTTTTATCTTTATGTGTTCTTATAAATTAAATCCTCGATTCTATAAGTAAAAAATAATATAAATAAGTAAAAAATGCAAGTTTGTATTGCATCACATTATTTAATTATTTGTGATATCTTTTCCCGTAGGAGATGGCATCTTACCAATATATATAGGGGGAAGATGCCATTTTTGCAGGATATGACAATCAGAGTATCAATTTTTTCTAATAATATGGAACATCGAAAGTTTAATTTGATTTGTATAAATAAAGAAAACTAAAATAAAAATAATATTTGTTCGTTAATTCAATAATTTTAAGAAGTTATTCAAAAATAAAAGCTTAAATGTGGCATCTTTCCCCCAATGACCATAAACCTTTGCTTCAACAGAATTGAAACATATGTTTTTATTTCACTCCATTTTACTACCTCGTGAAATGCGATGAATTGCTCTAAATTTATTGCTCTAAATTTTAATTTTACCGCTGCTTTCTTTTTGTTATTTTCTTCTCTTTCTTTATCCATCAATAACTTATGAATGGTGTTAAAATTATATAGACGTGAATTTTGAACGTCTAACTTAATTCTTTTTATTTTACAAATTTCCTCCTGATGTCCGGGATATGAACCACATACGCATAAAATTTCAGTCCGCCAGATACGAACATCTCGATGAAGTTGCCGTGTCCGTAGCCTGCGAGTTTGTCATGCCTCTCAAAAAATTATGTACGATAACATTATGCGATTCGTACTCATCGTTTGTATATATGTATACATGAATCGGAGTCATAGTACAAAATACATCGATATAATTTTTCTAAATATTCATACAATTTTAAGCATGCCTGTGTCGTGAACGCTGCTATTATTATGAATACGTTGATTATCGGCGAGGTTATTACCGCTTCGCGTTTTAAACGCCACGAAACGTACACCTTACTGTTGACGGGCAATATTCTGATTATCTCAGCTCTGAACTTGATAATAACTCCGCGAAATGTTGAGAGATTCTTAATATTTCATTTATATTTATTCACGAGGTTTGATCACTGACCGAATTTTCTCCAAAACGAATTAAGGCAGAGTTTGGCAACGGAGCGCAGTCCAGAATTTCATATAATATTGTTTTTATCAAGAATAGTTCAACATGCTTTTATGAAGCAACTTTTTGTTGCTTCATACTCTTGAAAAGTTCTTTTACATTTCATCGTATGATATCTGTACAAAAACATGCTACAATGATTTTTTTATACATATATAGCAAAGTTACAATTTTTATATCAAAACTGAATTTTCTTTTCCTGTGCAGAAAGTAATTTTCATAATTCTTCTAAACATTTTTTCAAATGTTTGCATAGCAGAATAATTTAGTAGAGTCCTTAAAGAATATAATGTGTAAATTTACAGAATTTTTCGAGCACTTTAAAAGCCTTAAAATCAAGTTGGATACGAATAATGTGTGCCATTCAAAGGTACCGAAAATAAGTGTGTTATTCGAGGATTAAGTTCATTGGTACTGACTTTCATTCATACTGATTTCAATCCAAGATACGTACTTTAATGTAATTATCTTTATTCAATTATAATCATTAAATATTGTTAATTATAATCATTAAATTTTATAATCAAGCAAAATTGTCTGCTCCCCCTCCTATGCGCGCTTCACTAATCGAATCGTCCTCATGTTGTAACAACAGTGTAGGTCTACATAATGTAACTTCTCGTTATTCGTAATCTCGTATCATGATATTGCTCGCCGAAAAATGCATCACGAGGATGGAGAGGCGAGATTTGTATCATTAGATGGTTTTCGACAAATTCACATGTCTCCCGATTTGTACGCATTTCTTCATCAAAAGTGCACTCCCATTTTTCGTAACGATAGAACTATTCTGCCATAACCGCCAAGACGTTGCAATCGTTTGTTCGTAAACGCATCAAGCGTAATTCTATTGAATTTCTCGTATTTTTTTGAATTTTCATATTCTTTTGAATTTTGTCCGATTGTTTCATCACGATTAATCTGATAACAAGATAGGCATTTGTGTAAGAATCATGGAACTGCAATACATAACGTCGCCTCATCCTCGTTCTCGCATAATATCCGTCGACGAGCCTCCCATTAATCTATATTCTTGTCCATGTTTCGCATGAATTATGGTATATGATCTCGCGTTCTTTCAAAATTAGCCATTGTATGGCTTTGTGCAACCGATTGTCTTTCATTCTATAGCCTGTCGGACTTATGCCTATTTCCTTTTTGCGCAGAAAGTTTTTTTCGAAATATTCTCATACATCGAGGCAATAATTGTGCATTCTACGAATGGGCACACATTTCCGCGTTCTAAAAATATTTTTCTAAACGCATGCTCGTCGAAGACGAGTCATATCGACGTCGTAATAGTCGAATAATCGACTATTTCGCGTTGGAAATCGATTATGATATTTTTTCTCGACATTTCTGTCACGCAAGAAAACATTCGCGTTCTTTCGCTTGCATCGTTTCGGGTACATAATAACTAATGTTCGGCAGAAGTCTAACATACGTTTGATTATCGCGAATATTAAATAAATGCGAAAAGATGCCTTTATCGCAAGTATCAATTCGGAGGCTTTCAGTAATTCTGACAAATGTACGCATGTAATTAATATACTGTCAATAAATTTTGTATGTCCTACCGATAATTTTTGTTCCGTTTAAAATCATTCAAGATTCCAATCTACAATGATTTTCGACTATGAATCATAGAATTGTGCGTTGCGTTATGTACTATACAAATGATACGAATGAAATTTTTTGTTAGACGTATTACGAAATCGATAAATTCCTTTATCGGATCGTGACGAAATACAAATTTGTGCACACCGTAAATGACAGAGTTGCGATAAATCGAGTACTTCCGCGTACGAATCATAAATTTGTTGCGCAGAGAGTTGGGACGTGGATCTTTATATCTGTATCATTAATCGAATCTTGTGTCTCAAAATCATAGAACACGAAAGCAGTTTGTCCCTTTTTGCATTCTTGCTCGCTTCGTTATTTCGCTCATTCTCTCTCGCAGAAGAATCTCCACCGGATTCGTCAACGGAGGATCTACCTTCGCGAGAAAGAGGTTGTATATAACACAAATAATTTATCGCTTGCAGAGAATTGCAAATTTTACAAAGAGAAATACTGCATTCATGTTTTCTTATCGATTTTATTACACGTTCGCAATCTTCGCAAAATCGTATCACACACAAATACTATGAGGTTTTCTCACATGACTTCGTGCGATGATATTCGAAACACACATTCGTTCTTGAAGAACGAATGTTTATAAATTTTATACCTCACTAAATTTAGTTTGTGCTGTTCACAGTGCAATGCGGGCATTTATTCGAACAGCGGTGAATCCTCTGCTCACGCTAATTATAGCGCCTATATTATACGGAATACAGTAACTACTCCTACTCCTCGCGACTGTTTTTAAATTCAAAATAGACCTATAGTGACGTTCACCTATAATATATAATATATAATCCCATAATATATAATCGGTACGAGGATTCGCGTTCTAATGAAGCAAGTAAAGCGACTTCGTCGAACATAGGTCTGTACCCTTTTCTGCGCGCAAAACCCTTAAAATTATAAATAATAATTGCGACATTGGATGCGGCGAGGAAACATTGAAAACATTCTATTTCTCGATCCCACAATCCTCCGATGGCACGGTGACGCCAGTCTTCTCGTCAAATCTTGCACGAGATTGTAGGGGAGACTGAGGACAAATGTACCAATTTTTAGAAAAATACATTTTTGTTTATTTATGATTATATGTGTTTATTTCTTTTGATGCACATGACGCAACAACTATTTAGCTTTATGGTAATATTTGCAAAAATGTGTACTTTTAAGCTTAGTTAAGAATAGTAAAAATAAATTTATTGCGAAAAATATTATTTCAGCCGAGAGAGGAGGGTTAATAAATAAATTTATTAACAGTTATAACATATTAACATTTATAATATGATGTTTGATGGTAGCATCAATTATTAAAATTGCTTGTCAATTTAATTCATGATCACTAGAGTTTTAATTGCATTTATAGTTCGGAAAAACAATTCGGCGCGCAATTTGAAAAGACTACAATATGATACCATATATGCAAGTACATATACATATATAATGTATATTAATAATAATATACATATAATAATAAGTAATATACATACATAATGTATATTAATAATTCAAGATTGAATTATTTAAAGCAATCCAGCTTCGAACATAATAGGCATTTTAAATTTCTAGTATTGATTGTGTTTCTCACATATGCGGTCTAAAATAAAGATTCTTAATAATGATATAATTAATTAAAAGCATGAAATATTTTGACATTTATTTTGTCTTATTATGTATTATAGATATAATTCAAACAAAAATAAATTTTACTTATAAATTTTCCTTATAAAGTAAAACTTTAAACGTTAAACTTTTTTTTAAATTTAAACAGAAACTAAATTTTTTTCTTATAAATTTAAAAAATGACTGTATCTTCTTAGAAAATGTTCAATTTTAGTAATGAGATCAATTAGTGTTATTTTATAAATAAAATTAATCGGAATACAACATATCTTAGAGGCAATGCACACATATTTACTTGACTGGTAATTTTTATGCAGTTCTGTGCCCATTATTTACGTAATAGGCATTGTATCTATTATTCTCCAGATTTATTTTGAAAAAGTATCACAGCAAATAATACAAAGCAGTCTTCTACATTTTCGTTTCTATTTTCTTTATTTTTTTCTTGCAATACTTTTTTCTTAACTAATGCTTTCCCTTTCTCTTTTCCTTTGCTTTCGAATTTGCGTTTTTCACGAAGTGCTTGTTCTACAGTTGACGCCATTTTTTCCGGCGTATCTAACAATAGTAGACGTTTGTGTTCGTCTTGTGCGTGCATTTTCTCGGTGATGCTTTTAAATATAGACGAACTATTTCTGATAAAAAATGAAATGGTAAAAATGAAATGGCAGTGCTTGCATGAGTTACTAGATGGTTCAAACTCTGACAAAATCGAACGATCATCAGAAGTAGTATTTGGTTTATTAATTTTTGATTGACTTGGTTCTGACTGATATTCGTTTCGAACTGTAGCATCTTGGTTCGGCAAGTGTTCTGTTTGTAAAAAAGGATGATCAGTGACGAAGGAAGAAGCACAATCTTGAAATATATAAGGGTTAAATGGATAAATGACTATTTTTTTTTAAAGAAATTTTAAAAGAATTTATTATTGTAGTGAAAATTCTTTTAAAAAAAACAGGTATTTATCCATTTAACCCTTATACCTTATATTATTATATTTCAAGCATATTTTATGATATTTGGAATGTAATAAATTTTCATAGTCTGTCTGGGATTGTTCCATATTCAATTATCTTTAGCGGACGCACAATAATGTTTAAAGGAGCCATATATTTTGACAGAGGTTGCAGGCAATGCATACAGTGTGGAGGAAATCGTAACATAATACTTTTATCTTTGTCAATAATTTGAATATCTACATGAGAAAAATGATTGTCTAATAGAAGTAAAACAGTAGCAGACGGCTTTAATGAAATAATCGAGACAGACCAAGAATTCAGTGGCAGTCATCCAACCTGAATTATTTCCGATAGATATCGATTCGTGAGAAGCATCTTGAAAAAATATGGATTTAAATCGAACGCGAGAAAAAATAAACATTGGCAGAATTGAAATTCCAGTTGCACTTACAACCATCTCGACGGTCTCACGTTCACTAGAAGTCAAAGCATTCACTTGCTTAGTATCTGCTTGAATAGTGATTTTCTTTGGCTTTTGTACCGTGGTCAATTTCGTTCAAGTTCCATATTTTGTGAATTTGTGAAGGAGGTAAATTATATTTACTCATAATTTTGGCTAAATTTTTGAAAGTATACCAACATTATACTTGTTGAAAGAGGTGACACGAGACTAGTGGCTTCAGATGTTCTAATAGAAAGCTTGGGATTCCTTTCCAAAAAAATATTCAATCAGCCTAAGCCTGTTCTTTTTTATGCCATGACTCAGGAATGCATTTGACGTCTAACTTTATAGCACAATCATAACCAACTTAAAAGCTTCAAATGGTGAAAGTCCGAAAAATATATTTGAACAATTTATCAAATAATCTGCCAGCTGTTTTTTTTTTAAGTGGATCAAACACTTGCTTATGAGATCAATAACCTATTTTCGCATTCTTATTTGACTAGAACTTCTTTAGAAATCTCATTAGTGTTACATGACATAAATCAAACTGTCTGCCACACTTATTATTAATCTACCTTCATTTTCAACTATTTTGTTTTCTTGAAATATTTTTAAAGATTTGTTCACACGTTGAGTCTTCCTTTTATAGTTCCTCATTCTTAAAATACGAAAAAGCAAGAGATATAAAGTAAACAAGCGTAAGATCTAAATGTGTGGTTAATTGAGTAAATGTTAAGAAGAGCCCGCTCATCTCAAATTTTAATAAAATTACACCGATTTTTCGCGTAAAAATAAAAATTTTACAAGAAAAAAGAATCACTCTGTTTCATGAACCGAAATATTTAAAGTTACAGTTAACGACTATAGGTTAAGAAAGCTGTGCCATGTGTAGCCATGATAATACCTACTGAGATGCACGCGCTGTCATATTTTCTCTATGACCACATGCGCATACATTGTATTTTTCATTGTAATACTATAGATACTAGGGAGTTTTTGCAATAACGTAAATCCAGGTGAATGCTAAAGTCACGTTATCCTTTTCTTAATTTGTTAAGAGAAAAATAACGTGACTTTATTGTATTATTGTATTAAAGACCTTGTCTCTATATTGTATTATTGTCTTTATTTTCACGCGAAAACGCATCGATTCGATGTATTTTTATCAAAATTTGAGACGAGCGAGTTCTTTTTAACATTTTCCATAATAGGGTAATAAGAGATTCTAACTCAGGTCAGAGTCCTCTGAGAGAGGGTGAGGGAAGTATCCGCGGCGCGGGTCCATGGGGAGGGGAGGGATGACTCACAGAGAGAAGGGGTAGGTGACATCACAGGAGATGATGTCACTAGGCAAGGGGATAATGTCATAGGGAAAAAGGAAGAAAATAACGACATAGTGGACGTCGCAGAGATGCGGGGGGACAAGGATGTTCATTTCCGGATGCGGGAAATTACATAGCCTGAAATTACATAGCGGGAAATTAGCGGAGGTGTGCGAAAACTCCGCATCGCGGTGGTGAAGGCATGACGCGGGGTTAATGGCTGCCTGGTGTTATCCACGGATCCCCGCCGCCACCACCGGACGCGGTCCGCTGCCACCTCCGGGCGCGGTCCGCTACTGGTCCTCATCATCGCCGCCACCAGGCGCAGTCCCCATTGTCCTATACAGTATACTTCCCTGCTTAAAAAATTTTTTAAAATGATAAAAATTTATAGAAATCTAATAGAAATCCTATATAATTTTTATCAGAATCTATATCTATATCTATCGTATCTATCGAACATTAAAATTATGACAGATGAGAAAGTTATAAATTTCTATCGTTTTATATCTTATAAAATAAACGATAAAATACTTATAGAAGATAAGCTTCTCTATATGATCCTATTACTTATCTGATTTAATAAGAAATAACGAAAGAATGTTTATATGAACCAATACAATTTAATCCAAAAATGTCCCTATATGTTTGAATAAAACAGATGTTATAAAAAAATTATTGTATCCTATTGTTGGCAATATAATATGACATTCTTCAGATCATTGAACAATTATTTTGCAGATTTCAGCTTTATTATAAAGCTAAGCTTATTATAAAGACATAATAAAGCTGCACAGTTAATATATCGTTTTATATCTTATCTTATTTAAATGATAGAATAACTATATATACAAGTTTCTTTGTCATTTTTTGATTTAATATAAAATAAGTGACAGGATGATTTATGCGAATCTATTCAATTTAATCCGAAATTGTCCCTATATGTTTAAATAGGTAGGTGTTATAAAAAAATTATTTGACCGTTGTTATATAATTAATTATTCATTTAAATCATTGAGTAATTAATTATTTAATAACATAAATGTCACATTATGTTGCCAATTATAGAATATGATAATTTTTCCATAAAATCTATCTTATTCTAACATCTAAGTTCAAGTTCTTTTTGCTTTTGGCACGAATCTTCATCCAATAATGTTTCCAATTCCGCGTCTTCGTACTTTCGGCCTTTCGCTACGTTCTTTGTCTTCGATGTCAAATTCACCGTTCTTAAACTTTTGAAACCACTCACGACAACTTCTCTCATTTAAGGCAGCATCATCATATGCTTCTACAAGCAATCTATGAACCTCAGCTGCAGATTTCTTCAAATTAAAGAAGTAAATCAAAAGTTCCCGCAAATGACGCTTATTCAGCTCGACATTTTCGAACAAAAAAAAATATATGATGCTGATACAAAATCGCTAATATTTCAAAGTTATGGTGTTACCGGATGTCCAATTTTACGATATGTCGTTTTATATCAAACAATTTTAACTATAGTTTATTAGTGGCGCCGTCTTTTGCAAACGGCGGAAACTTTGTATTCCCAAATTTTAATTTTGATAAAACATGGTCAGATAGAAACTAATTGAAAACAATATCTGAACTGACGAAAATGATACAGAAGTGTAGAAACTCTATCAAATATTTTAGAGTAATCTGATAAATAATCTGAAATTTACAATTCAAAAACATAGGATTATTAATTATTAATTTTCATAAAATGTTGCTAGATAGAAATTGTTCAAAAACGATAATTAAGCTATGATGAAAATGATAGACAAATATAGAAAATTTATATCAGACAAGTAATCTAAAATTTGAGATTGAAAACGATATTTAAGGTATGTGAAAAACGTGTTGTAATGTTTATAAACATAATGTTTATAAATTTATAAATATAATGATATAATGTTTATAAATATTTATGTATTATAACTTAATCCAGAAATGTCTCTATAATCACATTGTCTTTACTATCACATGCTAAAGTATCCAGACAAGCGTGCGATTATAGCTCAGCGTTAAAGTGCTAGACTATCACCCCGTAGGTTTTAGATTCGAATCCCGTCGATTCTATGCATTTCCAAAAATTGTAAATTTCTGATGCATAATTGTAATTAATAAATTGCATGTGAAAATATAAATGAATTCTACAAAAGATAATAAAAAATAATAATTGTATTTTAATTATTATAAAAAGCTTTTTTTTAAAGATAATATGAAATTTACGATTAAAACAATACAATTTATAATACTTAACAATACTTAACAATAACTAATTATGATAAAATATGACTAGAAATTGATTAAAAACGATATCTAAGTCGTGCGATAAAAACGATAGAGAAATATAGAAAATCTATCAAATATATCAGATAAATAATTTAAAATTTATCTCAATCAAAAACATGATTCAATCAGATAGTTTTTTCCTATCTGATTTTTTAAGCAAGGTTATTATCTCTCTCACTCTTATTGACATCTTTTTTCAACGCAACTTATTTTCTTCTCGAACACAGCTTAATTTCTCGCACGCAAAGATATTTACATATATTGTATGATTTATAACAATAATAATTTGAAGTTTTTTTTTCATATTTTAAGTTCTTATTCTACTTAATAAGAGCGCAGTGGTACCGTCGAATACGGTGATGCTGTCGATACGTGATAAGAATACGGTCAGCGCATGATGCTATACTCATAATACGATACCGCTGGAGGAAGAATGGAAGAAAGCAAATAAATGTTGACAACGAAGTAATCTATATATGTATATTTATTTATTTATTTATATGTATATGTATATGTATGCGTGTATGTATATATGTATAATTTTTTAAATTTTTATAATCATTAAGCTCTTCGCTGCTGCTGCTGCAGCACAAATAACACATCGTCATTAGGATCTTCATCCCTCAACTGCCTGCCCATCTTCTGTTCATTTTCCTAAAATCTTCGGTTTTCTAAAATCTGCTAATCAAGCCTGATAGGGCATCCATAACGTTACTTAAATGTGTAACAACATGAGCGGTATCTGAAACAAAAGAATAAAAATATGAAAATGCAAATAAAGAAAGAGACAGTTGGCTAAGGGGAATTTGCGCTATTATTTTGGTGAGAATATCGTTTTGAAATTTTTCGTATCATTTAAAATAATATGTATAAGATTGGTATTATATAACAAATTGTTTTTTTTTCACGTCTCAAAAAATCGGCATAAATATCCAGAATAAATATAAAATATGAATAAATGACAATGAATATACACACACACACACACACACACAAAACACACACACAAACACACACACACACACACACACACACACACACAAAAACACACACACCAACACACAAACACACACGC
>Ga0157364_1006513_pt1 | contig 12010 bp, 6 predicted proteins | sample AttsexASBM2_FD_111476 | JGI IMG/M metagenome (GOLD analysis project Ga0157364, IMG submission 111476) | Fungus gardens microbial communities from leaf cutter ant in Ribeirão Preto, State of São Paulo, Brazil - Atta sexdens ASBM2 | ecosystem: Host-associated > Fungi > Mycelium > Unclassified ...
ATATATATATATATATATCACATTAACTGTATATTTTTTATAGCGATAAATTATGTTTTTTTATTTATGTTTAATATTGTAACGATAAAAATGAAAAAAATGCAGTTTGACTTTTTATATCTGTATTGTAAACTATTCTGTACATCCAATTGTTAAATGATCATTCCATAATAAAACAATGACTGAAGTTAAGTCTTGTGAACTATACATATTTTCTTGTATATACATACACAGCATGATCTATATAAGATATTACAAATTGTTTTTTAGAAAGCAAAAAAGATAACAATAAGATTCTGTTGATACTTTAAAATTAACTAGGAGCTTTTTGTAACAAATAAAATTATTCGCTGTTATACTTTTGAGAGAGGCAGATATGATGATTTCTCCTATTTTCGGTTTTAAATAAAATCATAAATTTATAACTTCTTATATAAATCGGTTCTCATTCTGCATGTAAAAATACGTATCTACCAAATCTAATGTGCTCAAGATTTATGTTTCCTAAGTCTCTTCTACTTCATTGCATCTTCTTGAACATTGCATTTCCTATCACAGATTGCGTATTAAGTATTCTTGTATTCCATATATATCCCTGTCATCATAGCTAATATCTATATATGAACTTTCATTTTAATAAAAACTTCTAAAAACCATGTTACTATATTATGAACTATAAACGATACGTTTTAATGTTTGTTTTATCTTCTATAGCTACAATAACTCGCTAATATCAAATTCGTAACATTATATTAAATATATTTTAGGCTTACCGTTATAGCACGTATTATAACATATTATAAGTTTAAATACCGCACATTTAATACAACAAAAGAATATTTCTTGCATTTTTCATGATACGTCAAAGAGTAATATAAAAATCTGTGTTTAAGATATAATAAAATAATGAAAAATACATTTCTCTTTTTTAAATCCAGCTTTAAATTGAATAAATTAATTAACTTAATTTTAACATATGAATGTTAATTAACGTATGATTGTATATAATTAGATATCATAAATAAAATTATGTAAAATATAAATCAAGTTTATAAATCAAGATTAAATAAAAATTATTAAGTAATAAAAAAAGATGCAAAAAGTAAATTTTGTGGAAACATTTTGTACTAAAAAGGTAGTATTACGTACATGTAGATTATAATAATAGAGTTACTAGCCTATTTTACTAAAAGTAATCACAGCTTATATAATAAGAGATGTAAAGGCATATTACACGGCGGATTAAAGATAGATTAAAATGAGATAATCGTCTTCTTCGTGATATCCTGGGAAAAAATGTTTTATATATAATTTTATATATAATATATATATATTATTTTATATAATTATTTTTATTATATTATATATAATTTTATACTTGTATATAAATGAACATATATAATTTTAATATAATAATTATATATATATATAATAATATATATATAAATATATATATATAATTATATAATTATATATTGATATATAAAATTACATAATTACATTGAAAACATTTTTTCCTGAGATGTGTTTTCATTTGCAAAGTATCAGGAAATAAAAATACATAATGTAAAAATGCTTGTGCGTTTGGATAAGCACAATTGTCCGGCCATTCTAAAAACTTGTAAATGTTCTAACATAAAGATGGATTCTATTATAAAGATAAAAATTATTAAAAGCATTCCTATATATACATAAATGTGCATAAAAAAGCAGTTAACTTAATCGTAAAAAAGCAAACACAGATTAATCCTAAGTACATACATAGTATCAGAATTTATATCAAGAGTTTCGTTGTAATATTCGTTATTCTTTACGAAACTCGTTACAATACAGACTCCAACAGTTATATATTAACTGTATTTACACTTTATGAGATGTAAAATCTAATAAGGGTGTATTTGTGGAGAGATCTGTAATGTATAATCATGAAAAATTTGTCAATAATATAATATTGCACCTAAAAAAAATTGTTAAATTTAGATGCAATTACTATTGATATTATGATCTCATACATAATTTCCTTATGGAATGTTAACAAGCATGAACAGATGTAAAATAGATCAAAAGTATTTAAACTCATCATTTTCCGCACGTTGTAAGTGTACTACTCGCTGAGTAAATGTTGTAACTATCATCGCATTTTAATTTTCGGTAGAGATGCACTTTCGCAACGCTCACGTGCATTATTTCATCCCAAACATTTGTTGACATGAATAAAATGATGCTCGCAAGCATTAAGTAAAACGCCCTAGGAGATTTCGACGAAATAATTAAATAGTTATATACATTTAAAAATCGGTCTCTTCATGAAGGATATAATATGGAAAGAATATAAAAATAATTTTAATAGTATATACAAACACATTTACCCAGCAATCTCTTGGTATAAATGTTAAGAACTAAGCGATAGTCACCCATACGAATTGAGCAAAAGTCGCACGATGTTAATGCGTCTACAGAGTGCGTCACCAAAATCCGGACAAATCGAACAATTTCTTTAAAAAAATGTTTTTAATGAAAAATTAAATATACAAAAAATACTTTTACATGGCACTTGGGGGATTCCGTAGAGCACGATATCCCCCATTAACTTGAATGGCGACTTCTATTCTCGGTCTGAAGTGTTCGCACGCTGTAATGTAGCGCTGTTCATGCCGACGAATACTGTCTCAATAGCTGCCTTAATGACATCACATTGGGACCGAGGCGAGCAACTCGGCTTGTCCTGACAGCCTCAGAGAGCATCTGTTGTATCTTTAATGTGTACGATTTGTGTCGAAGGTATTCCTCAATAATTCGACGCATTGTTGATTCGCTTACGAGTACATCAACAATCGATGCTAATTTTCGCAATAATTGCGCCTGGGTCATCCGAAATCAGCGCTTGAGCTCTTTCAGCGACTGCGGGGATCCTCGCGGTATATTCTTTCGAATGACTCTTCCTTGCTGGCATACTGGAATCTTCGTTGGACTGTATTAAAGCCGATTAAATTATATTTTGCCACAACGTCATAAATGGTTGATCTCGGGTATCCAAAGAATCGAATTATTTCCGTTACTGAGCGCGAAGGCCTTCGATGATCGCGGCTCTTCGATTATACTCCGCATTTGGTTTCAACATCGCGGTCATTTTGAGAATATGATTGTTTACTAGAAGCATCAGGCTTTCTCGGACACCAACAATAACCTCTGGCGGAGGCACAATATAGCGGAAAATTTAAATTGATTTGTCCGGATTTTGGTGATGCACCCTGTATATATAAAATAATTTTACTAAGATACGATTGAGATACGAAATCGCGCAAGTAGTTGTCTCAGGTATTTGCGGTGCATAAAATATGCGCCACAATTCCAAGCGCACCGCCCAAAACGAAGCGAACAAAGTTGTTACCGACTAAAGGTCCTAATGCATAAAGTCCTTTTATCGGCGCGTTAATCACTTCGTATGTGAAATCATCGATTTCAATTGGATTCGATTTGCTATCAATCGGCTTATCTGCGAATTTACCCAATTTCGTACCGCCACCTTCTAAATATGACAAGTCTGGTTTGTATCCTGAAAAAAATTAATACAATAACATCGACGAATTTACGAACTAAAATTACGAACTCAATACTAAAGCCAATATCTATTATCATATACAAGTTTTATTAATTTCAGTTATTATTAAGAAGTACATATGATGTTTACCGATAAGAATAGCTGCAATAGATACTGGAAACGTGTGCAGCTGACCGTTTGGAGCGGAAAGAGTGACTGTCCTCCTTATGTTTCCTTTCTCGCAATTTTCAGAAAGACTGACGAGTGTATATCCTGGCAAAGACTTGTACAAAGGATAATTTGTACCTCCGTCAGCCATCATCTCATACACCTTATGATACTCCGGATATATGGAATCCGGTAGCCATTGCAGTCGATCATAACTAGTAGTTATTCTCCCGGCGGTCTGTTTGCCCCACTCGTTTAACGAGTTGCGGAATGCGTGTAACACAGGTATGCCTCGAAAGCGTGCGGCCATAATCGCGTCGGCTGCGCTCAGACCAGCTCCGATTACTAACACGGGTGGGATCTGTTCATCGGTGGAATCTTTGCCTACGGTTAACAATTTCTCAAATGAGACCAAATCAACAAATGAACAAATTATGTAATAAATAAATGTATGAAAAAGATAAGTTTTTCTAGAAACTGCGCCAAATTAGGTGCAATCATCTCTCTTATATAATTTTCCCTTTACATACCGTGCTCGCTAACCAAACATCCTAATCGAGTCTCGAGATCATTAAGATCGTGTGTCACCCATTGGCGATTCGTATTTTCCTCTGAGATGTCCAGATGATTGAATAAATCGGTCGTACCAGTTGCAAGAACCGCCCTTTTACACCGATATCGAAATCGTTTTCCATTTTTATTCTCGTATCCATCTACAATCCAATTGTATCCTCCTTTGCTCTCAGGCGAGTTCGAATTCGGTCTTACTGAAGTAACTGTGGTCCCACTGCAATAGATTATTTCGTGAAAGTCCACGTTGATGTCGATAACGGTTTTGTGTCAAATATTTCAAATATATATACCATCGGAAGTATTGTGTTAAGCCTTTCCTGTGCACATAGTCCTTGTAATACGCTGCCACGGTACCCATAGAAACTCGACTAGACGCCTTACAAACATTCAGTTTTTCTAGCCGTGCATATACGTCACTCTCTGCGGTTAAAACTGATTTTTGTAACTGTTCGGCTTCGACGAGCTTCTCCCATTGCCTCAGATCCAAGTCGGGAAGTGACATCCATCGGCTCAGGCTGATAGTCAGTACATTGGGATCCATAGACTAGAGATAATCATATTTAGAAAATTAAATTAAACAATACGGAAAGAGCTTTTCATAATATATAAATATGTTGCATTAAGAATTAATACTTATAATTAGCCTTATCAATTCCCAACATAAAATTTTTAATTGTTCAATCATTGAAATATTAGCTGTTTCAATTTATTAAGACTTTTCCTTTCATCATTTTTCACCTATCATTTTATGGAAAAAGAATTCATTATTTTTAGAATTACAAAAAAATAAGAAAATATCGTTAATCACATACCTGCCAAGCACCGCCTGGTTGGCCCTTGCCAAGGACAACGTGGTCCACGATCCTGTGTTCGAGATGCTCGTCAGCGGAAACCCAATCAAGCAGCGAGGGCACGTCGAGTCCGGCATCGACACACGGATGCTGCAGCTGATCCATGAGAAGAGCTAGTGGTCGACCGCCGCCTCTACCCTCGATGCCAGATGACAGGCATTCGAGTTTGCAGCGTGTGCTACACGCTAGCCCGCCTCCTTGCGTCCTGCTGATACCAGACTTGGAGCACTGACGACGATTGTTAATAGTTACATCAGTGTTCACATCGTCTGGCGTATCGCACTCCTCGTTGCTAGTCGTGCAAAACCGCAGTCGCGCTGTCAGCATATCATCACCAGGATGAGGTTCGCCGGTATAGTAAGGCCAATTTCCGGCGAGCATATACGATAGACATATCCCACTGGGCCCATTTCCTGAGGACCAGAAATTGTAGAATCTTTACTTTATGTAACAAACGACCTGAATTATGACTGCTGAGACTCAGAAATATTTTTATTATCTCACAAGCTTTTTATTTAATATTGCTCTTACAATAAAAATTTTAGCTTTGTAGGACATTAATACTAACATTGCTCAACATAATAAGATAAGAAGTTCATTGGTCTTTGCGTGATAAGTGTTAAATAACTATATTTATAAAATAGCATAAGCATATTTAAAAAATTTGATCAGATTACATACTGGAGAATTGAGTTTACTTTAAAAATAAAAATAAAATTTTCTCATTTTCAATCCATAACAAACCGAGTTTAATATAAGATACGTTATTATTATTAAATTTTTTTCAAGATATCTTATATACTTACCTATGATGACAACGTCTTTATAAATGACATCGTTATCGTCGATCTCAAACATATTTTGCATTTTTTTCTTTTGTATATCTGTGTAAACACAATTTTCCAGCTCGTTTGGCTACTGCAAAGAAAACAATTATTTTATTGTAAAAATGTTATATAATATTTTATGTGTGTACGTCAATACACATAAAATTATGAAAGAGTAAAAATAGCGCATCTGTTATTGTCATCATTTTCCTGAAATAATCTTTATTTGCGACGATCATTTTAGCATTAGTCACGTTTATAACCAGTGAGATTATTACACAAGAACACTTATCATTACGTAATGACGATCAATTTTTCCCGACGAATAGATAATCTCGCAAAATTTTCTGTATTTCAAAATTAAGGAACAAATCTACAGATTATATAGATAATATATTTTTCTATTTTTAATATAATTGAATATACTAAATATTTATTACATATATATTGCATTTCACAATTATGTAGGTATAAAAAAGATAAGTTAAATACATATGTCATAAGTTTTCTATGCATTAATTACGGTAAAAAATAAAAAATCGATAAGATAAATAAAACGTACTTCTTTTTGAATAACTTTGCGACTTATGAATGTAAAGTGTTACAAGTGTTATTATCTTTTCTATAATCAATATGAATTCTTGTGACTATTCATAAATGTAAGGTAAATGTAGTTAGTAGAAATGACCTAATTATTGAAACAAAATGATAAAAATGTTTAACATTAGACATAGAATGATATATACTAGACATAGAATGATATGACTAAATAAATTTGTCTTATTAAATTTTTTATACACAACGAATTTATGTAAAATTATACATGTCATTAAAAGCTTCATTTTAAAATTTTTATTTCGTGCAATAATTAGATAATGTTCTAACTGGTACGTTTACCTTTCAATCGCTTGCGTTTTCTGTCGTTAACATGAAATCTTGATAATCATGTCGTTAGAAAGTAAAAGTCATGATCTTTGTTGTAATTAGCGGTCTTCGTTGGTATCATGTTTCCTACTCTCTAACACTTAACCGGTTCACCCGGTATAATTACCGTGACATGAATCAGCAAACCTTCCTGCCGATCGGCCATTAAAAATGGCCTAATTGCTCAAATGAGCCTAACGACCTCTTAAAAATAGATATATATATATATATATATATATATATATATATATATATATAAGGATGTAAAAAACGAAGGAGAATAAATAAAAAGTTTGAACTCGTAAAAATTCGCACAAAGATATTAAGCATTAGAACTTGCCTTGACCAAATACGACTCTTTTCATTTGAATTGAATAAATAAAAAGTTATTAGAAATAATATTATAAATACAATATAATAATAACTGCAGAAATAATAATATAATAGAGATATATAGAAAATATAAAAATATGACAAAAATTAAATTATTATTTACGTTTAAGGAGAAATAGACACATAAGAATATAGAAAGCGTTAAAAACAGTCAATGAGATGTCTAGTTTATATGCATGATCGAGAGAGATTAACTTATGCATTTCTCTCATTATGTACCCGTCGTTTCTACTCGAGATCACCTATTCCGCAAATAACCGGAGGGAACGTCTCGATAATTTGTAGTGCGCGCATTCATGGTCCATTTTCATTATAATACTTAACAGTTAAGAATAGCAACGTTACTCGAGAACGAAGATCGATGATGGAGACAAGAATTGACAATGGTCCAATCATTAAAATAATTCTACTCATCGCGAGATTAACAACAAAGTATTTGGTATTTGTGATTATAATTACGTAAAGTAAAATAATTATGGTTCGGAGCTATTATATATATTTTTTTATACAAAATCATATAGAATTATTATTAGTAACATTACAACAATAGTATAATTATAAAAACGGAGCTCCTAACTATAACTTATTTATCTTGTGGCTACGCAATTGCAATAATCTTAAATACTAAACACGTTTTCTTTCAGTGTATTAGTATTGTCGGACGTATAATACAAGACAAATATATTAGAAAGTAACACAAATATTAAAAAATTAATATATAAAATATAACACTGACACAATTTGTAAGCAGTAATGTTTTTTTATTGAATTAACATTTATAATATCTAAAATTAATTTCAATAAATTTAATGTTTCATTAAATTTATAATATGTTAAATTAATACATTTTATTTATCTGAAATTTATATTTTAAAAAACATTATTTTTATGTTATTTATTACTCATAAATTGTATTATTTTAACACTAAAAAATTATTAATATCAATTTAATACAAAATATTCAAATAATATAATTACACTATTAAATTAACACTCGGATATATTAAAAAATTCAACACAAAATTTTAACAAAGACTTGAATAAACCTTTTCTAATTCAAATACAAAATATTTTATTGTGAAGAGATCTAAAATAAAAAATTGTCGAAATAAACATTTTTATATAAATAAGGACTGTGGAAGTGCAAACAGAAAGGTGAAAACAGTCACAGTTTTAAAGGTCAACGGCAAAAAAATTGTTATTTCTTTTTTTATCAGGCTTCATCAAAGAAAAAACTATTATATTCTATTGGCATTTCTGGAGAGAACACAGAGGAATCTCATCACGAAATCTATCGAAGATATATAATGGTAACGATTATTGCACACGATTACGTCGATATCGATCGACAGAGTTGACAGTGTCTCACAGAATGGTTCTACAGTTGACAATGAGGCTTTATTCACGACGTGTACAAATATTCAAGCGATCGGCTTACATGCTCTTGCATGTCACCGGACGACAGCGGTTTTACTGTTCGCCGCGAGAAAGCCGAGATCGATGCAGAATAACGACAATATAATCTATTCCTGCGTGAAAATGGCAAGTTATATAGCAACGTAGAGTATGTCGAATCGATGAATTATTCTCAAAAAAAATTATTGTTATCATTACAATAAAGGTTATTCAGATAATCGAAGACCATTTCCTCGTGATATTACAATGTCATTTCCAGTGTTGTGCAAGGCACTTCATTTTTAATACCTAAGTATAGATAAAAGTACCCTAGAAAAAATCGAGATACAGATACTAGAAAAATAAAATACTTAGATAAAGATATCAGTATCTAGGTACAGATATATTTTTATCATCATTAAAACTTCGAAATAAATAGGCATTTATGATTTCATATATCCACATATTTACGTATTATACGTATTTGATGCATATACATACATAAATATTCTACGCAAGTAAGTTTAACATATTGCACATTAAAATAAAGTAACATTTATAAAGCTATTGATTTTATTCAAATATTTCATTTAATTTATGCATTACATTTCAAAAACATCAAACATTCAAAATTGTCAGCGGACAAATTATTTCGTCGCGGCGATATAATTTGTTGCACTAAGTTTGATAAAAGTGTATTATATTTATAAGACACTTTTACTGAGCTTCGCGCCTGTTGAACGTACATTTAATACAGGAAAGTATCAACCATAAAGTAACTAGTAAAAATCTAAATATAAGTAGCGGTATATAAGAGACTAGTTGTCTTTAGTTAATTTCTCGCACGGTTCATCTTTTTTTCTGCAACATGAAGAGAAAAGGAAGAAAGATGAACTATGTCGGAAGTTCAAGTAAAAAGAACAGGCCTAGAAATTGTACTTAAATAAGTATTGCACAACACTGGTCACCTCGTATTTCAATCAGAACTTTATTTTTAGAATCATTATATATTTTCTCCAAATACTCCGGAAAGATATCTAATCTCTCTTCGCATCCTATTATCATCATTAATTTTATCGTTGTCGGAAAAGTTTTCTCTCTCATTCAATTCTGAATAAGCAATAAAATTGTTTCAACACGATACAAAAGCAAGCAGTTCTTCCGAATTGACATATCCTTTCCGACATTTATCATTTTAATTTATTATCCGCTAGATTAAGATATATGAAATAAAACGTAGAATGGAAAAAAAATTCACTTCGCAGAGACTATTAAGACCACGCAAGATGTAAGGACGTTATATATTATCGATCGCGAGTTAAATCGATAACCACCTGAATACCTCCTTTCACAAGATACGTATAAGTACAAAACGATGCTTGGTTGGGGTCAACTGGTCACGACTCGTTCGATATATATCCGGTTTACAAATATAACTATATATATTTACGAAAGAATCAAATATATGAAATCTCTACTGAAATTTTAATTATATTCTATGTCCAATGTCATATCTGTATTAAACCTTTAATCGTGTATTCTTCCTATAAGACGAAAAGAACTGAGCTATGTAAATGTCAGCGCAATTAATTACAACGCGTGATCTACATGGGATATTGAAGCTTCAATCGCGATTGAGTCATGTCCTGCATATTTCTTTTCTTTGAAAAATTGAAGAGCATCAAGTAATTAGTTATAACATTTATATATAATTATAAATATATATAACATTATAAATACTTTCTAAAGATGTATACTTCTAAAGAATATATATAAAAATCATTTAATGTATTGTACATTTAAAGTCATAAAAATTAAATTGAGACATCAACAGGGCGAACGACCCATCATGTGAAATGAAAGACCGGAAAGTCATCGTATATATTAAGAGTTAAATGTACTCGGTAGTTATAATTAACAGCATTTCATCTCAAACTTTTCAACGTACATATATTCTGTCTCTATAAAAGGAACATAAGTTGTGTAAATATCGGTAGTCAAAGAAGAGTGCTTATCTTAAAAAGATGACATGCGACTTTAAACATGCGACATTATATATACGATTGAAGTATAACATGATTGTTGGTTTTTTTTAATGTTTGATATGATATAATCGAGATTCTAACGCAATTCGAGTTCGCGTTGTCGCTGTACATCTTTACGACATCGTAACAGGTGCGCTTGTAGGCACATTTAGATATCTGCTACCATTCTAACAACGCGAGTGCTTCGCGCGTCTTCTATTCTTAATCGATGATTATTTGCGGCAAGAAGCGAGTCGAGGCGCCTGAACGGAATTTGGTTAGACGGAGATAATCAATTCCAAAACAAGACGATTAGAAGATTCCTCTTATAACACACGAAACATCTTTATCGATCGATGTCCTTCGTGATATGCGTTTCAAAAATTTATTATTAAACAGAGGGCATAATATATTATTAAATAAAGGAATTATTCGGAATAAATTCCGACCGGAATCATTTCGTTTTTCCTAGAAAATATAATAGAAAAGGTAATAATTGAACAATTCCGATCGGAATCCATTCCGAATAATTCCATAATACGTCCTAGTCTGATCTCATTTTGCATGAATTCACCGTAAAATAAAGTTCACAAGTTTTACGCTTTAATTCGATGAAAAGTAAGAGAGTTAGACCGCACAGATTACGGGAACTTTGTGATAAATTTTCAGAATTAAATTTGCCTTCCATACATATAAGATAAACTACAAATACACGTTTCTTCATGCAAATACATAATGATTTTTTAGTCGTCTTTTTTCCTGTCTCTACCAGATTCCTTCCCTCTCTTTTTCTCTCATGAATGCCAAAGAAACGAAATAGAGGAATGTGTGGTCCAGCAATCTAATCTCGGAATGAGTCAGTCACAAAATTATTTTGCCAGTTATCTTTCGACTATCTATACTATATTTTCTTAAATAATTTCAAAATTACCGTCATTTCAAATAAAATAATTTCACAATTCACAGAATATTTTATCTAAAATGTTTTCAAATAAATTATTTAACAACAATGTAAAAATTATACATCATTATCTTAGTCTTTCAGGTCTGATTGTCGTAGAGCCAATATCTTAAAAATTAATTCTGTTCTCCTATGAGAGATCTCTCAATGCATCTCAATTGCATGATTCATTAATGATATTAATTATGCGCGAAAGTACAAAATAAGATTTTACTACAGCTAAGATATAATAATTTCAGATACAACTAATATAATATTTTTAGTGAAATCTTTACTGTAAAATGCAACGCGAAGTTCTTGTTTTACATGAAATTGATCATAGTTTGAATTTCTCTTTGGCTTAGAAAAGCAAT
>Ga0157364_1006514_pt1 | contig 12010 bp, 6 predicted proteins | sample AttsexASBM2_FD_111476 | JGI IMG/M metagenome (GOLD analysis project Ga0157364, IMG submission 111476) | Fungus gardens microbial communities from leaf cutter ant in Ribeirão Preto, State of São Paulo, Brazil - Atta sexdens ASBM2 | ecosystem: Host-associated > Fungi > Mycelium > Unclassified ...
AAATATAATATATCTCTTTTAACTATTTAACGTATCAATATTAGAAATGCTTATCAAACTAGAAATGACTTATTCGAATATAATTTAACTTTCAAAAAATATGACATTTTTCAATTAGGAAAAGTATCAATTTTAAGAAATGGAAAATATTTAAGTACAGAGTGATTTTGCGTGATAAATTGTCAATTAATCCTTTTTTTTTTTTTTAAGAAAATACTTTTATTGAGTGCAAAAAATCGTGCCTGATTTATTATTCAAGTTCAAATAACTGCAATTTTGTTAAAAATAAACAAAATTTAAATTTAAAAAAAAGATTTTAAAGCCTGAAATCTCTACTTTCAAATGGTTACTATATTTTTTGAATTTATGTGAGTTTTGTAATTTTTATATATAGAATTAAACAAAACGGGAAATTTTGTCTTCATTTTTCTTCATTTTTTCTTTTGTGAACTTGTCCAAGAAAATTTGCAAAAATTTTTTAATTTCTAATATAAAAGCTTAAAGCTTTTTAAAGTTTTCCCTATAAAATCGTTTTTAAAAAATGTCCCTATGATTTTTCATTACTGAGTTGTTACGAATTAAATAAAAGAAATATTTTGACTTTGATTGCTCATATCAAAATCATCATAATTTAAAAAAACAGATTCTTAAATTCTCTCATCAAATAGAATAAGAGATTTTATTTTATTTTTAACAAAAATAACAGCTGTTTGAATTTTAAATAATAAGTTAGGCACGAATTTTTACACTCATCCAATATTTAAAAAAAATATCGTGTTTAAATCACAAAAAGATAATTAAAAATTAAATATCAAATAAAAATCTTCCCAATTAATAAGAAAGAAAAGAAGAAAGCGTGTAGATGCATGTAAGGTCAGCAATCAATTAAAAGTTTCAAGATTATCTCACCTTTGGTCGGGTGTGGAGGGGTAGCAACACCCTCGGCGAGCTCATCGTCGCATCGCCGGCCCGGCGGCGGCAACAACCGAGCCACCCCCGATTATCGCACCTATCGAACTCGTGTCTGCTGTTATATACGACACTTGCCGCTTGCTTCGGAATTGGACGTACCGGGAACTCGTCAACAACGACGACCGACGATAGGGTGCAAGCGTGGCCGACCGTTCGTCTACAACCAGCCGGTACCACGTTTCCTCATGGTCCATCCTGTGACAAAGGAATTAATTAAATGTGTTTGACTTTGGTAATAAAAATATAATGTTTGAATAGTTCTAAGTAAATGTTTACTAAATATATATTTTATTTAGTACAAAAACCATTAATTTAATTTACCTATCTTTTTTTATTGAGTAAATATTTATTTAGTGTGTAAGTAAACGTTTATTTAGTACTAAAAAGAAATATATATTATTTAATAAATTTTTTCAATGTATCAAAGTAGGATGCGCACCTGCGCCAAGATACGAAATATGTTTACTTTTGACTTGATGAAGCGAAAGTGCTTTGATTGCAGAGTACGGTCGTGGACCTTTCCCCAACAATAGTACGCAAAGTACAGGTTGTGCTATAATCAGTACTATGTCGGAAATACATTGTAAAATTGAAATGCAATTGAAATTTATCATGAGAATTAACAGCAAAATTCGAGATCTAAAAGCTACATGACAAATTTAAATGCACTAAACGACATACTCTAATTGTTTTTCGTTTAGTAAAAGTAAAAATTGAAAGCATCATATTTTATTATTGACTTAATGAATAATTTTTACAGTTATTACATTCTTCATTTGCCGATTCGTACCGTAAAGAAAAATTCGAGAAAATCAGGAAACAGAATTCTCTCTTCTGATTAAAGAAATATGTTTTTTCTTTGCTTAGAGCAACTTTTCCGACGATATTATTCAGGATACGATTTCTATTCAGGATTAAAGGAAACATTTTTATGACATTGTAATAATGAGAATGAAAAAGCTACAAAATATGTAAAATTTTTTAGGATAAAGAAACAAATTTCGTGGACAAATGATCCGTTGGAATATCGCGAAAACGAAAGAACTTTCAATTCTCGGGAAAAGATTCCCATCCCTTCGGCCGTCTCTATCTGTTTCTTCTTGTCGTGCCTGCCACGCCCAGGTAAAACTCGTGGGCGTGAGAAATTTACGATTTCTTTACCGGGGAAGGTCGCCGGTGGAAATTAGAAGCCGCGATATAGCTGGTGCCACCCTTGGCACTTACCACCTCAAACTACGTCAGGCGACGCCTCAGAAAAGAAGACGTACGAGCGGCCTTGTAAATTTATGATGACATTTTCGTAAATTTGTCCTGAGCATCATTCTTATCACGACTTATTGCTACAAGATATTAAAATTTACATTGATATCATCAGAAGTAAATATCGATTTTTCCATTAAGTATGCGAGTCGGAAGATTTGTATCAAAATTTTTAAGGGTGTGATTCTTAATTTCAGATTACATTTTTTTGACAAAAAATATAAAAATCTGTGTAATACCGATTTTAATCTCCAAATCTAATTTAATTACAATTAGAAAATTATTACACTATAAAAAAATTAAATGTTAATTTTAACTAAACAATATAAAAGTGATACTAAAGTATATGAGCAATAGTTAGATTCCAGCTAAAACATAATATTTCAAATAACATCAAATAAAATAAAAACATTTTGACATATATTTCAAAACATATATTTCGATTAGAACATTCAATCATTATCAATGTTAATATTATAAATATAAGATTACATCCTAAACGGTAGAATTTTTACACCTTTATTGTTTATTATGTACTTACAGATTTCACACTAATGTATCATTTGTGAAGATTCTTGTGAATATACCATGAGTAGGATGATTAATGCAATCAGATAATTTTTTTAGAGTTGCGAGCATATTGTACTACCTTGCTTTCAATAACGTATATTATACCTACGAACATTTGTGATAATAGAGAGATGATGCAGGTTTTGTACATCAAATTGCGTACTATCATTAAATTTTTATAACTGAATTAATTATGTGTAATTACAGTCGTACGTTTAATATAATTTGCGTTTACAACCGTTTAAAATCTGTTAATCTTATATTTATGATATCAACATTGATAATGATCGAATGTTTTGGTCAAAACATTTGTTTTTATTTTATTTTATGTTATTTGAAATATTATGTTTTAGCAATTGTAATCTAGTTATTGCTCATATAGTAGTATCACTTAGTATCACTTTTATATATTTATTAATTTTGTTAATTTTAACTTAAAAACATATAGTGGACTTTCTGAAACATTTTATTTCAGAAAGTCCACTATACGTTTTAAAGTTAAAATTAACATTTTATTATTTACAGTGTTTACATGATATATTGAACATAAATTGTAATTTCAAATAGATAACAAATTTATGATCACAAAATAAATCAAAATTCAATCTTAATCAAAATTTAATCTTATAGAGATAAAAGTATGAGAAGTAATTTTTAAAGAAGATAATTAATCTTTACTTCCCAGAACTATATATTAATGTTTAAAGGCGAATTATTAGTTAAGTTTGCAACCTTCTTTTACACACTCTCTAGGGTATGCACGAGATAAAAAGGCGTAGGATGCTCGAAAAGGAGTAATCATTCCTCAGCAAAGTGGCTAACTATGACGCAATATCCACGTGACTTTAGATTCCAGCTTTCAGCAAATTTCTACTCTCTGAGACGAGACGAGTTAGCGGAGAAGATCGTAGAGTCTAATTGGATCAGTATCGAGTGCTTTTTCCCTTGTAGAGAGCGCAAAAAACAGGCTAATAACGATGTCATCAATTTCCTATCTATTATTCACCACGACAATAATTTGCAATAACATATCGTTTATTAGAGCGTTAAAAGTATTATTTAAGTAAACAACTCGAATATAATAAATAAATAAAAACACGCAGGAAAATATATTAAAACTGTAAAGGTTATGACATATAAAAAGAACTTAAATAAGATAATGGTAATAATAAGGTTATTATCTTATGGACTCCATACTATGACTTATTCGCTATTCTTTATTTCCCTAGTTTTCTGTGTATGGTTTTTAACTGTATAAAGATTAATAATATAAGAAATAAGAATACAACAAATAATTACAATGAGCCATTTCACAAATTTTAATTCGCTCACTTTTCTTGAATGCTAACTGTGTGATCTTTTGTATACGGATTTTTGTTTTTTATATATCGCCCTATCAGTGATACATATATATATATTTATGGTTCTCCCAATTTACATACATATATATTTAATAAATCTATTATACATAGAATATTTTTCATAATTTAATAGTGCACATGCTGGAAAGGAATCAAATTAAAAAACTAATTTTTTTATATTAAAATTAAAATACAGCGAGTGAAACTGCACAAATAAACATTTCGATTCCTATCTCAATTTCTATCATACGATATCGCTTTCTTTATACGGTAATCTTTTACAGCCGGTTGAAACCAGTTCGAATAAAAGCTCGACGACGCGAGGCGCGACGGCGACATTCGTAACGTATCAAAGCTGAATAAAATCTGTCCAGAGTGGGATCTGTCCTGACGCCGGCGGCTCTGTCATGACGATATAATTGGATTGCACTAGTCAGTTTCATACGTAATAACGCTAGAAGACGCACGGGGAACATAATCGAATGAGATGCACCGGATATGCATTGACGGCGAGGTCGAGGTCGACAAGGGAAAACATCGTGGACGTGGAAAAATTGTAAAACCAATCAACATCCATGATGTAGACTTGTGGGAAGCAATGCAAGTTGAACCGATTGTAAAGATTTTTCACGACACCTTGAGAGCGAAGAGAAGTGATCATCTCTTCATCAATAATGTACGGCATTTGAAAAGAACTTTAAAACATGGAAAAGGGGAAAAAAGAAAGACAGAAGAATTTTACGAATATTATATGAATCAATGTTCGCGTATCCTCCATATCCTTCTCATGAGATTCTCTTAACGAAGGATTGTCAAGCAGTGAATGGTTCACAGATTTGCATTCGAAAAATTCGCTCGACACTCTGTGGCCTATTCGTTCGTTTTACTCGAAATTATAAAGCACGATAATTGAAATGCCATGTCTTTTATTTATTTAACGGCGCGCAGTGAATTGCTATATCGTCACGTTTCTGCCGCAGATGCTTTAATCGCTACTGGATTATTTTTATTAAATTTATATATTATCCTTATTTTTCTCATTTTGTTTTCCTTTTGGAAATACGTACATACATGAATTGAAACGTCAACTCCTCGTTTGTTTTGTTAGCTTGAATACAACCGATATGTAGCTGTCTCTTGATTCACGTTGCAGATTTTTTTTTTTAGGACGGATCTGGATGTTGTAGTACGAAAAAGCAGAGTAACAGAATTTGAAAAAACATCTGCGACTTCCTATTTTATATGTTTAGTTAAATGATTTTTCAGAGATTTTTCACTGTACGAATATATGTAGAAATAAATATACCTCGGTAATTCTAGAAATAACTTGTATTATTATACAATATATAAAAAAAATATGATCTCAAATTATTTCTATTTAAATTATTTCTCATTTCAAATCCAAAATAAGACTTTATATAATTATTGTAACAAAGAAAAAATTTGAAGCATTTCCTTTTCCTAAAACAATCGATTTTTTTTTTTTTTTAATAAATTACCAGAGTAGCGTCCAAAGATCAAGATTGGCTGCAGGTAATTCTTAATTAAATATATTGACTTAAATATCAACAGAAACATATTCTCCATATCTCCTTTTTAATTACGTTTTTTAACTATTAGAGTAATGTGCCGCAGAAAGGCGAAATAGACTGTAAATAGGTTATCAGGTGACATTAGTCGGAGCTGCGTAGCGTTATACGATCAATCGGCTTTGAGGCATGCAACCACGGTGATTATTAATCCCAGCAAAGAGGGGTTTTACTGACGCAACGGGATTAAAACTCGATTCACCCGCACGTACGCAAGTATCCTCTCGATAAAGGATTGCATTATGGATATTCATATTGCGTCCTTTAAAATAAATACCAGGGGAAGAGATGTTTAAACGAAATTATAAATTTCTAACAATTAGCGATGATAAAAAAAAATATTTCAGACTGCGTTTTATTTCGGAAATATTTTTACGCAAATATCCGTGAAAATTGATATACGTGTACAGTTTATTGGTGACATTTCAAAATCTGATTGATTATTTCCCTTGATGATGCCGAATTGATTCCGAATGCAGTTTCCAGGTCGAGTTTAATTTTGACCATGGAATGGTTGTAGCACGATTGCGTAACACGGTCTTTTTTAATCTGTTTTTCATTTTCCAATTTTCGAGAATGCTCGGTGTTTTACATGGCGGAATTGTTGCCAGTCTATCACGCCTGCGCCGTATTTGCAGCAAGCTACAATCGATAGCGTATGTCGCGACCGAGTTTATCGAGAAATCAACATGATATATGTCGTTAAAGACGATCGACTTTCCAACCATTCGCAAATTTTACTGTTCCAAATTTGTCGATAATAATCACAATTTACTGCAGCAAAAATATTCGATTAAATACGTGTTAATAAAATTTAGAAATCATTCCATTATGCGTGTTTTTGAACTGAGAGCACGGTACGTTTTACGATAACTTATAAAAAACTAAATGAATAATAAATAATATAATACTTTTTTTGTACAAATTGAAATTTTATCCTGATAAAAAGTAATTTAATATCCGAAAAACTGAAATATTATTTCCAAAAAATTTATAATTAATATTATTAATATTCCCTGAATATTATTTCTTCTGTTGAAAATTTACTTTTCTCTAAGCACTATAATACAATTGCTTAAATTGCGTAATATTTCAAAATCTTAATATTTTAAGAAAGCTCAAGAGAAATAGTATATAGTCACGCACAGAATGTAATATATGTATATATATCTGACGTAAGTTCTGTAAGTTCAGGGTAACAATGATTCCTATGACAGTTTCAAGTTGGAAGATGTCGGCAACTAAATGAAAATGTAACAAGTAACATAAAGATAGTAATTTCTCTATGCAATGTAGAGATAGAAATACTACGCGATAACAAATACATACAACATATACCTATACAAATACATACAGATTTACGCGATGACAAATACATATAATACAACATCTTTTTCCGTGTAAAATACATGTAAAATACATGGAAAATACAAGAAATACTTGACTTTCAGGTATTACAAAGATAGCCAGAGTTTTGCAGAAAGAAAAGTAGAAAAGCGAGATTAAAAACGTGTATACGCGTTGAAAAATACATATATTTTTCGAGTCGACGATAGTGGCAAGCTTTATCGAGAATATATTTTTTCTCCTCTCTTACAAAAGAGAGAATATTGCATTGAATTAACTCAACCATGTGCAATTTAATTCACCTATCGAAAAAATATATTCTAAAATACATAAAATAATTGCAGTTAGCCCATGCATTCGCAATAAACATTAATGATACATGTCCGCAGAACTCGCAGTGCGAATGGAGTTTATTGTATCGTTTATCACAAAACAAAACAAATAAAAAATCAAAAATAAAAATTCTATTTTTTCAACAGAGAATATGATTTCCGATACACAAGACCATAAAGGTTTGCACTTATTTTATAATTTTCAATTAATTCCATTTTGTAATTTATAATTTTTATTTATTATTAATTATCTTTGGTATCTTTGGTTATGTTGCATGAAGAAAGTGATATAATAAATGAATACTGATATGAATACTGAAGTAAATTAATAAAATAATGCTGGAGCATTGTCCAAATTACATTATCTACTTTATAAACTATCATTTGTCATCGTATCGCGCAGGTTGGATCGCGATGTGATAGTTAACTATTTTAACCCTAATTGCTTCAGGGACCGAAACTGCGGAATCCCCTTCCCACAACGATTTCCTCTAGTAAAACTTTAAAGAGACACTTAACTGAAATGTTATTTAATAATAATACAAACGAGATTTATGAAGTTGTTTAATTTAATTATATTGCAATTAAAATAAACTTCAAAATACGTGTATGTATCGAATAGTTAATTTAATAAATTTAAAGTTTGTATTCAATAAGATATTTAATCTGATAATTATATATTGTATGATAATTATATATTGTAAATAAAATAAACTTCGGAATTTCTAAATACGTACATACATTGTTGAATAGTTGTTTTAATAAATTTAAAGCTTATATTTGGTGAAAGATTTAATCTGATAATTTTAATCGTCACATTTTAGTTACCACGTTTAATGAAACAAGTATCGAAAAGCTTAAATACATTGAAAAACAACAAATAGAAATGGATGCTAATTAATAAAATCAATCAATACCATTAATAACTATAGATAATATTCTCTTGTAATAAACACACTGCGGAATTAGTGAGCCTCATCTCTTGGAGAAATTTTCACAGCATAAATGCGTTCCATTACAAATGCCACAGCCTGCTCGCGTCAGCTTGTTAAAATCATCGAATTCTATTTATTATGAAACATAATTAAAATCTCGTTTGATATTTTTTTAACAATATTTTATCACACGTAAAAATATTTGTTTCAGATAGAAACAGAATGTGTGAGATAAAGAGAGAGAGAAAGTGAAAAGTCCGATCATTTTTATACAGAACCGAAAGCTGTTAGCATAGATACGAGATGTCGATTCCACATTGTGTTTTCAAAACCTTACTTTAATTCACAAAATATAATATTCACAGAACATAATATTCGAATACGATTTGACATGTGTATAATATTTGCATATATATGTTCTGTATCATATTTTGATGAATTATAAATTATATCACGTTAATACATATATGTTTGGAGCTTCTGAAAGTAATATATGTTATATACATACATATATATGTACATATAAAATACATAAATATATATATATAAAACTATGTTTGAAAGTAATGCACACATATATATATATATATATATATATATATGTGTGTGTGTGTGTGTACATTATTTTCAGAAAGTAACATAGTTGAAAGCTTCATTCGCTGCATTAGTATAAGAATAGAGCGAAAATTCGCTGAAAAATTTCGCGGCGGAAAATCATATCCCGTTTCCTCGTTCTTCAACATAGATTACAACAGCACGACCCAGTTTTCGAGATCTAATTAGCGGTGAAAAGAGGTAGCAATTTCGTTTGTTCTATTTCAACGGAGTTGCGAGAGTCGATTCACTCGTCTTACCTTTCCCCGACGTTGTTTAAGAACTGTACAGCACGAATAATAAATAAATATGATACACGGCCAACAAATACGATAAGCACAAACATGGCCTGGCCATATCGTTTCGTTTATAAGCTGATTGCAAGCACATTACGCTTCATACCGATGCGCTTACAATAAATTTGTATGCATCAGGAAATTAACCAATGCTATTCACACAATACAAGCTCCAGCGTGTGCTTTCTGATAACGTCATCGCCGATTATAATGCTGAAAATTTGCCTTGCCAAAATACACGTCAAAGTTGAGCCGAACGAAATGTTTGCGGTGTATTAATTAACTTCTCTGATATTTATAAATATACACACGTCACGGATGAGCCAATTCCAAAATTTATTCCGACAAAAGATAAAAAATGAGCCACCGAAACCAGGTCAGAAATAAAAGATATAAAGTTTTATGATATTCAACGCGTACGTATATAGAATGGTTTAATCTAAAAATATTGCGAGATATAAATGGATATCCTACAAATATATTGCAGACAACGACCGTAAATATATAACATTGTGACTCGGTTTTGCTGTACTACCCAAATCGAATCATTAATGATGATATCCGACTATTATTCATGCCCGTCGAAAACCACTTATCTCCCGATCGTCTTTCCTCACGCAGTAGACATGATATCACATTAACATAACGTAGAGAGACCGATATTATGGGAAGTGTCGACTTAACCCACGTTTCCGGTGCGAGCTCAACGCAAGAGGTTCCATCTCGCGAGGTTTTATCTCGTTGTGATTTATAGCGCCGGTTGCAGGGACGCGACGACGTTAAATAACGCCGAGAATCGAGCCATTTACGCCTACACACATCACCGCGTGATATTCGCTCATTCGAAGAAAAATACGAATTAGAATCAGACAGGTATAAGTGACAAATTAATAAATACAAACGTGAATAGCCAATGAAGAATTCAAAATTTTTGATTTTATCCGATTTAGGTATATGAAAAAAAGTCCCTCCTTGTTACCAGTAAGACAACACGTGCTTAATGTATACAACAATAGGAGCTTATAAAGATCTAAATGAATTAGAACGTGTGAGGAAGTATTTTTTTCGTTGACGTACGCATCTCTGGAAGCAGTCCCGATTCCTCGGTAGTCGCCATCGGCGATATGAGTCAGGGAAAAAGGAAACGTACTAACGAGCCCCGGTCAGCATTAATTGTGACATCCTCCCGACAGTGGCCGGGCCACTTCCGTTGACTCTGGAACGGAGGAAGCTGCCAAGACGACCTCTACGCCTACGCGAGCCGACAAAAGGGTTCTTCCTCCGGCGTGGAGAAGCTGTCACCGTCGGTATAACAAGACGAGCGTGGCCAAAGTTAAGCAAATGACCGAAATCTCTTTTTAATATGTCCGGAAAATAAATTTCAACGTATATATATGACTCGTTGTCTATCTTGATAACTTGAAATATTTATTGTCCGCATACATCAACCGTTGCACGAATCAGTGCAAATTGATCCTAAAATCTAGCTTTAATACAACGTGAAAATTACATTCGTTATTCTTTAGAAGATGAGACATTTATATATACAATCATAGATATATTTAGTTATAAATGCAGACAAACAAAATGCTTTGTTTCAAACCCTTTACAAGACAAATTATTATTATTTATTATTATTCTACAGTCTCTTACTAAGCTACAATTATCTATTTATTCGTATTTATTAAAGTATTGTAATATCAAATAAAATAAATAAATCCGTTCAATGAAATTACTTTTCCAAAAATAATTTTCTCTCTCTCTTTCTCCCCCTCTCCCTCCCTCCCTCTCTCTCTCTCTCTCTCTCTCTCTCTCTCTCTAATACTTAACCATTTATCCATATTTATCAAACATGTTATAATATCAAATAAATAAATCTGTGATTAAATCTGAAATAAACTCTCTAAATATAAATTAGTGGATAATGATTGATCAGTTCAAAGTATGTCACTGGTAATCAGTGAATTCATAATGAAATTCAACTAAAAAATCAATGAAACGTGGAATCCCTAATCTAGCTAATTTTGCTTTAGTATACATATAAATTCAATGTATATGTATTGAAAATGACGTATAAATATCGGTATTTTAATTAAATAACACTCAAACTTTCTTTCTTTTTCAATTGAATTTCATTGATTATCCAGTGCCAAGTTACGCCAATCCTTGAATAATCAATGAGTGATTATTCACTGCTTTAGAGAGAATAAAATTACTTCGTTTCTGCAAGCGATAATTTTATACCATACAATATAATATTATTATAATGAATAATAGAGTCATTTTAAAGAAATGGCAATATCGTTTGGTGAACTAGTTTCGAAATTGAACCGTGAAACGGGATCTATATTAAGATTTCTCGAGAAACAGATAATATACTATGCTACTCGTATAGGCGATACCGCAATCGGGTCGCAGCTGGAGTGTCGGTGATGTGAGTCGTTATCCCCGCAATACATCTAAATTGTTCCCGACGGCGCGTCCGCGTTCGACATCACGTTAACGCAATTGCAACTGACGCAGCCGATCGTTTAAATGTGTCTCGCGTATGGGAATTCAATGAATTCAGGGATTTCCGGGTAGAATCGCATTACACTGATACGCACGGCTCTCTAAATGGGTTATATCGTTTACGAGACAGCGGCCGATATCCATGGACGGATTCGCGGCGTCGACCATTAAATTCAAGGCGCGTCAGCTCGTACCGTATGCGGGTACCACAACGGTAATGCGCACAAGCTTACGAGGGGGATG
>Ga0157364_1006515_pt1 | contig 12010 bp, 11 predicted proteins | sample AttsexASBM2_FD_111476 | JGI IMG/M metagenome (GOLD analysis project Ga0157364, IMG submission 111476) | Fungus gardens microbial communities from leaf cutter ant in Ribeirão Preto, State of São Paulo, Brazil - Atta sexdens ASBM2 | ecosystem: Host-associated > Fungi > Mycelium > Unclassified ...
CTGCAGCATCTGTCAATGGCCTTTCATGGGGTGTTTCTACGTCACAATCAGCGAGTCATGTACCAGAGGGAAGCCTGGGCACCTACCAACCCCTATATACCACCACATAGTGCCTGGCTCTGATATCGACATGACATTGGTTAATTAAACGACGTTACAAGTGATACCAAAACAAGTACAACCGCTAGAGAACCAACTGCCGAACGAGAGTAATAATTCCAGAGGAACATTACGGAAGAATTGGTAAAGAAAGAGCGTTCCGAAGCTATGAAGGAGATGCATGCGATCGGACAAAGCGGAGAGAAACAGAGTGAGTACCTGTCCATGCCTTTCGTGTATATAAATTCTCATGACAGCGACCGCAGGTTTATACCTATGCAAACGCTACAGAAGAGGGCCGGAAGGCAGCAAAGGTAGGGGCTTGAGAATCGGATCTTACCTCAAATGATTGATTATGACTCATGCCTATCATCCTACCGTTATCTATTTAGATAGTGAATTACATCTGAATCAGTATAATTGGTTGTTTTGACTCAAACACTTTAGAATAAGATTTTTTTTGGTTCAACAATTTACATTATCTACTGCAAGTAGCCTACAATTTTTGCCTCAGGAGACACAGACCCCCTTCATAGCTAGAGAGACACTATGAATGATGACAAAACTTAAAGAGAAATTTAGATAATGATTGCTTGTAACCAACTTACAAATCATGTGTTCAAGTTCAGAGAGACCTATCACACTGAGAATATAGAATCAAGAGAAACTGAGAGAGGTGAGACTGAGAAACTATCTACAGAAATAGAAAAGCAAATCAATTGAGCACTCATGGAGGCTCATAAGAAGGGAGAGGTCATTCTTGAGGAGAAAAGACAAAAGTACTTAGGTGCTTCTTCAAGAAATCAACAAAGTCCTCAATTAACAGAGATGGATCAACCAAGGGACTGTAGGCAAACCTGGAGCAGTTTGTAAAGATATGTCAATATATTTCCACCTAGCAATAGCCACATAAACACTGGGTGCACTCTGTAAAGAAAAAGCACTACCTGTAGTCTCTAATAGAAGCATGGTTAAGAATAGCTTTAGTTGCTCTGGTACATAATGTGACTGACTGGCCAAAGTAAGTAAGCCAACTACTACCCTTGAAGTAGCTAAGCTGAAGAAGTTTGCAATTCTTGCCTTTAAGAGTCAAAAAATAGTGTCCTTGAACAGTGAGACAATTGAAGAAAGTTCTCCAAGCATTTAGACATTAAGTAACACTCTTAGAGTAAAGAACATCAATATCAATAGATGTTGCTAGATAAAGTCCAGTAGCCACTCTAGTGTGTTGCAAAGTACTCTGCTTAGTAAGCTCAATCAGCAGTCCTAATTAGATAGTTAATGTAAAATTTTTTGACAGGTTAAACTCCTGCTAATACTAGTAATCTTCTATTGTTGCTTACTTATCTCTAGCTCTCTATTAAGATATATACCATAGGTAAGTGGTTGTCAGTTGTCCACACTGCACCATGCTGCTGTACACTCTGTTTCTTCCAATGGGTTATAGGCTCTGGCTATCTTGATCTCTAGTTAGTGCTTTGTAAGCTGCTTTCTATTGATGAGAAGGACTTGACCAACTCTACTAGTGGGCTGACATCTTATCACTCCTAGGCCTATTATAGATTGAACTGATCCTAAATTGCTCCATGCCTATAGGATTCTCTTGTACCTTATATATGCTAATAACCTATAACTATTTAGATTTGTCATATGCCAAGTCCACCTATTCAGAAAATACATCTCCATAGTGATACTGTTTTTCCAACATTTACTATACAAACTTACCTTTTTCATAACATATCTTTGTAGTAGTGATGCAACTATCTGAGTATTCTATCTTCTATAATGGGAATACTCTTATTTGACTCAGTCTTCCATAGTAGAGTTATACTCCTGTTAGTGTCTCAATACTGAAACCTCTGTTTAGGTAATAGGAGTTATACCACTGAAATCTCAAGCATCTCCTATACTATCTCCTTGTATATAAGACTAGTAGTTATATTATAATTTACTAGTCTGATAATCAATGAAGATAATTCTTATTGAACTTGATTCCTAGTGTTTAATAGCAATACACCAATCAGTACTTACTTCTATCTTGGACTTCTTCCTCCTATCTGAGATTATGACTATATGATAGACAAACAGTGTAGTATATAAGCTGAAGTCAAGATTATTCTGTAAGTCTGTACATTTCTAAGTCAATCTTGTGAACTTTCACCTCTAGTGTAAATTGCACCTGACAGTATTATCAGACTCTCAAGTCTGCTATTGCTTCTGAGCAATTCTATCTGCTAAATTCTCTGTTGTAGTCTTGCCTGCAAAACAACTTTCACACTTCAAGTTCCAAATGGCTTTCTCTTGCTATAACTCTTCTATCTATTTAGAGTCAACTCCAGTCCTACTACTTGGAACATTATTCAATACTATTTTGCATTTCAGAAATAACCTCATATATATACCAAATGCTTCATGATATTCAAGATATATTTACCAAAGAGGCTGATTATCTCTGAGGTTTTCATCATATACTATTCAACCTGGCTAAACAGTGTTAAGAACAAAAGAAGTGGACTTAATATTTTTCTATTTTCTTTTCTCATTTTTATTTTCTTTTTGATTTATTTCCTTTTATTCTATTTTTAGAACTAGGGTTAGGGTTAGAGTGACAAGATCATACTATCACACAGCAGATTGTATCAGATGACACAGTCACAAGTCACATGATACATAAAAGAATGTAGAAGGTTCTGAAAGAATGATGTCATATAATATATGATACATATATTGACCTTAAGGCATACACATGGTTGTTTAGGGTAGGCTAGAAATAGCTCACACAGACCATTAGGTATTTGTATATAAGGTAGACAATTTTGTACAGAGTTCTCTATTGAGTTCTCTTGTGTAAACCCTATACAAGGTTTTTTTCCTAAATCAACACTAAGGTTTCTGAGTTATAATAAACAGTTTCATCTGTCTCTGGCCCAAGCATTGTCCCTATAGACAATGACACTAATTGAGAGAATGCTCCTACTACTAATCCTATTACTAATCTGATAGCTAGTATATCTACTTCTTCTACTTACTCATAGTTAAAACCCCATTAGAGTGATAATACTAATAAGCAGTTGGTTAGCGTACTTGGTCAACTTGCAAATATGCTTAATACTAATCAGACTACTAGTCCCAATACTAATTCAAGAGAAAGTAAAGCTTGTATTCTTAACATCTTTAGCAGTACTGAATCTGAAAAGCTCAATAATTTTCTATTCCAATGTCATCTCTACTTTCATGTCAATCCTATGCAATTTGACATGGACATTACAAAAATCAACATTGCAATGACATACCTCACTGGAGTAGCTCAGGACTGGTTTGAGATAGGCTTCAACCAGGAAGACCAGAACATCCTACAAGACTAGCTCTCCAATTGGAACCTTTTTGTTGACAAGCTACATTGACATTTTAGTTCTTTGAACACTATTAGTGAAGTGGCCAACATGCTAGACAATCTCTGCATGAAGCCTGGCAATAAGATCTCTACCTACAATATGGATTTCATATGCTATGTCTTTTAACTAGGTTGGGAGAATAGTGTTCTGTACCACTACTATTACCAGAGACTTTCCAATCAGATCTAGAATTCCATCTTCACCCAGAAACAAGGTAAACCTACCTTGTTCCAGGACATATATACTTTGGCAATGACTATCAATCACTACTACTTGGAATGTGACTGCAAATGCTACCATGTCAGATAGGTGGAAAAAGAGGCTTTTAAGTCTCACTCTCAGAAGCAAGGGAAAGCTTTCACTGCTGGTAATCCCACAGCCTCCTAGAATAAGGCAAATATATTTCTGGTGGCTTCATCTACCAAATCATTTTCCAAACCATCTCTATCCCCTACTCCTAAAAAACAACCCAATTTTCTATAAGTAGATCTCTCTTTTAAGCTGGCCAGTAATGGTAAGTTAACTAGTGACAAGCATAAAAAGTGGCTCAAAAACAATCTGTATCTCTATTGTAGTGTAGGAGACCACAAGTTGGACTTTCGTCTCAAGAAGCAGACCACAGTTACTCCCAAGGGCTATGGTGCTTTAGCAACTGTTTCTGAGAAACCCTTGGAAAAATAGAGAGTGACCTCTAGGACTCTGTACAGACTGAAGGCTGTATTGAACTCCTCTGTACAGTAATAAGTTCCATTTAACTCAATGCATTTGCTCTTTCTGATCCTCATTCACTCTTTGTATCCCTTACTTCTCTCTTAATCCTTGGTCAGGATCATCTTAATAAAATCCCATTTTGAGCTCTAGTTGACTCTGGGTCTACTCATTGCTTTGTAAACTCAAAATTTGTAGATACTTACCACCTAAAGATATCTGCAACTCCTTCAGTTACTCTCCACCTGTTTGATGGTTTATTAAACAGTATCATTTCTGAAATTGCTAACCTGCCCATAATCTTCTCTACTAGTAATTGTATAATTCTAAACTTCTATGTCACTCTGCTTGATTCTTTCTGCTCTTTGGTCCTTGGATACAACTGGTTCACCCAATATAATTTACTGATTAACTAGATAAATAAGTTAATAAACTTCCATTCATCTTTGTGGGAAAATCTAGCTTCTTCTTGTGTTGTAGCCAACATACCATTGGTATTTCTGTTATCTTCTGACACTTTTTTGTAATATTGGATTTCACAGTTTCCATACCTGCATCTGAGACCTCTGTATCTATCTTTGAGTAATCTAACATTACTATTATTGGTGCTGCAGCATTCTTGTGCATATATCAAAACCTCTGGGCTCTAACAACTTTGAACTTTGTCTTTTCTCTTCAGACATTCAGGCTAACTCTGCAAAACTTGTACAATTTCCTAATCTTTCCAATGTTCTCTTTGAGTATCATAAATTCACTGATGTTTTCAGCAAAAATGAAGCTGAAGTCCTTGCTCCTTATTGTTCTTATGATCTCCAAATTAATCTAGAAGAAGATGCTCAACTTCTGGTTGGCTTTATATACTCTCTTTCAGCATTTGAACAAGAGGCTCTCAAGGAATTCATTGAGGAAAATCTCAATACAGATTTCATCTGACCAACCTTCTCTCTACATAGTGTACCAGTCTTATTTATCAAGAAGAAAGATGGTTCACTACACCTCTGTGTTGACTTCTGCAGTCTCCACTACATCTCCAAAAAGGATCAATATTCACCTCTGTTCATTTCTGATCTACTGAACTTACCTTGGAAAGCTTAGGTTTATTCAAAGATAGATCTTTGCTATGCTTACCACTTGGTACACATTACCAATGGTAATGAATGGAAGACTGCCTTTAAAACACAGTACAGATCATTTAAGTGGTCTGTAATATCCTTTGGTCTTACTAATGCTTCTGTAGCCTTTCAGTGATTCATGAACAACATTTTCTCTAACCTTTTGGACATCTGTGTCATGATCTATCTGAATGATATACTCATATACTTAAATAACATGTCTGAACATCACCAGCATATTAAAGAAGTACTCAAGCATCTCTACAAAGCTGGCTTTTATGCCAAAGGAAAGAAATACAAATTCCACTCTAAGTTGATAGAGTATCTGGGATACATCCTTTCTCCTTCTGGCCTCATCATGTCCAATGACAAAGTGAAGATTATTCAAGACTGGCTGGAGCCCAAAAAAGTCAAGAATATTCAATTTTTCTTAGAGTTTGCTAACTTCTACCACTGGTTCATTTTTAACTATTTGGACATTGTAATTCTATTGACATGCCTGACCTAGAAGGACACCCTCTGGAAGTTTGACTCCTTCTATTGTAATGCTTTTTAACTCTCTTAAGACTCTGCTTCTATCCTCACTCAACTCATTATGGAAACTGATACTTCAGACTATGCTCTTGCTGTAATTATTTCCATTGTTAATAAAGAAAATGAAGCCCATCTAGTTGCCTTTCACTTCTATATTGCCTCTATATACTTCTAATTGGGATTCTCTTATTATTTTCTTAGTATATTCTATTTATTTATTTTTTATTTAACTCCAGCTTCTACATACTCTTACAGGATTTCTTTTCAAAACTTTTGGACTTTTTATGTTCATTTTTGTCTCTTAATCTCCTTACTCACACAGTATAGGCATAACAAAAAAAACAAAATTTAAATTAGAAATCAATTTACAAAACTATACTAGCAAGAGGTAGATGATGGGATTCTTTTTTCAATCTCCTCCTGACTTTTCCTGGGCCCATTCTTGGACCTTTCCTCATCATCTCTATCTTCTTCTCTACTCTTCTTATCACTATCTTATGAATCCTTCTTTAAACCCCATCTTTGCTTCATTATGGCCCCAATCTTTACTAATTGGACTGTGTTCTTCTCTTAGCCCTCTACTAAGTTCCAGAGGGACTTCCCAATGCATCAGTACTCTTCTACTAGTTCTCAGAGTATCTTTTCAATGGCACTTAAGACCCTGCCATAGGTAGGAATTATAGCTGGGAAGTTAGAGTTGGTGTGGGAAACACACCACTACTTGAGGGCAGTATACCTGGTATATGCAAGAGAATAGCTATGAAAATGAAATTATTAGTAAAAGAAAATGAAAAAGATATTTTTTACTTATTTTGAATTGTATACCAGACAATCCTGCCCAGTGTTCACATATCTTTCACAAGAGTTAACATTTTCCATCTTGACAATGATATCTCTGTAGTACCTTGCTGGTTGTTTCCCCTTATTCTTTTTGGAGGGACATTATTCCTTCTTATCTCCTGAGATAACCTCTTTGTATTTAGATCCTATGATCTGGGATTCTTTAGTGCTCTCTAAAAGAGTGGTATTCTCAGTCAGAATGTCATATGCAAGTCCACTTATCTGGAAACTACATCCCTATGATGAAGTCACCTCCAAAATATACAAGTCTGCCTTCCACAGTGGCCACCTTTCTTGCAACATATCTCATGGCGGTGTTGTAACCATCCAGGTATTCTGTCTTCTACAGCAAAGATACTCCTATTCAACTTAGTCTTCTATGACAGAGTTACTTCTGTCAGTATCTTAACACTGAAACCTCTACTCGGGGTAATAGGAGTATTACCACTAAAACCCTGAGCATCTTCTATACTTTCTGTTTGTATATAAGACTAGTAGTTACACTGTAATTTGCTAGTCTGATAATCAACAAAGATAAACTCTTATTGAACTCGATCTCTGATGTTCAATAATGATATACCAATCAGCACTCACTTCCATCTCAGACTTCTTCCTCCTATCTGAAATTATGACCATATGGTAGACAAACAGCACAGTATATAAGCTGAAGTCAAGATTATTCTATAAGTCTATACATCTCTGAGTCCATTCTGTGGACTTCCACTCTAGTGTGAACCATGTCTGACAGTATTATCAGACTTCCAAGTCTGCTGTTTGTTGTAGACTTGAAACCTTAGTGTTGGTTCCGAGACTAAATCTTATACCGGGTTGATACAAAAGAACTTGATAAGGGGCTCCTACTCTATCTACCACTATATATACTACTCTGTCCTGGTCTATGCTATAACATTATATTACCGACCCTAAAGTCCATGCTCTGTTCTCATGTCTTATTACTCATCCACATGTGTTTTCCATAAGGCCACCATGCTTCCTACATATGTCCTGACGTTATACCCTCTACTCTACTCTATTGTCCTACGTCATTACTCTTAATCTCCATTGTACATACATACACCATGTATGCACTATGAGGAACCCTTGTCCCTTGATGTCACTCCTAACCCTAACTCCATCTCTAGACTCTTCCCAATCCTTCTAGACCCTAAGTCCTTCCAGACCGCTCTAGACTCTATCACATGACTTCCAGGTCACGTGCCTATCTCCTAACCCTTTGTCCATTATAGACTGATAATTACTTAAGGTCCTAACCCTTACCCTAGTCCAAAGTCTGTCCATACTCTCGTACTATAACACTGTTGCTTTTGAGCAGTTCTGCCTACTAAACCCTCTGTTACAGTTTCATCTGTAATTCATCTTGTATCTTGCACTTCAAAGTCCAAATGGCTTCATCTCGCTGTAACTCTTCAACTCTGGTCCTACTGCTTGGAACACCCTTCAACACAATCTCGCATTCAGTGACCAGATGGCCTATCTGCCAAATGTGCCATGACACTTAAGATGAATCCACTAAAGAGGCTGTTCATCTCTGAGGTCTCCTTCCAGTACAATTCAACCTGGCCAAATAGTTTTGCCTGTTTCTGGCCCAAGTATCATCCCTGCAGACAATGATCCTAATTGGAAGGATGCTCTCACTAATCCTAGTACTAACAATAATACAGCTAATAGACCTACATTTTCTACTTACTCATGGTCCAAACCCTGTCAGAGTGATAATACTAATAAACAATTGGCCAAAGTACTTGGCTGACTCGCTAACACTTTTAATCCTAATTAGATTCCTGGACCTAATACTAATACAAGGGGAACTAAAGCCCACATCCCCAACACTTTCAGCAGTACTAAGCCTGACAAGCTCAATAATTTCCTGTTCCAATGCCGTCTATACTTCTGTGCTAATCTGGCACAATTTGATATAGATATTGCGAAAATCAACTTTGCAATGACCTACCTTACTGGAGTAGTTCAGGACTGGTTTGAGGTGGGCCTCAACCAAGAAGACCAGAGCATTCTTCAAGACTGGCTCTCTAACTGGAACCTATTTGTGGATGAACTACATTGACATTTTGGTCTCTTGGACCTCATTGGTGAAGCAGCCAATATGCTGGATAATCTTCACATAAAGCTCAGTGACAAGATTTCCACTTACAATGTGGACTTCATGTGCTATACCTCCCAATTAGGTTGGGGGAATAGTGTTCTGTGCCATTATTATTACTAGGGGCTTCCCAATCAGATCCAGGATCCCATCTCTATCCAGAAACAAGGAAAACCCACCTCGTTCCAGGATATGTATGCCTTAGCAATGACCATTAATCACCACTACTGGGAATGAGACTGCAAATGCCACTATGCAAGGCAGGTGGAAAAAAAAGCCCTTAAGTCTTACTCCTGGAAGTAAGGAAAAGCTTCCATCTCCGGTTCTGCCATAGCCTCCCAGAACAAGGCAAATCTATCTCTGGTGGCCTCATCCACCAAGAACTCTTTCTCCAAGTCATCTCCATCCCCTACTCTCAAGAAGCAACCCAATACTCTGTGGGTGGATCTCTCTTCTAAACTAGCTAACAATGGCAAGTTAACCAGTGACGAGTGCAAGAAGTGTCTCAAAAATAACCTGTGTCTCTATTGTGGTACAGGAGACTACAAGCTGGACTTCTATTCCAAGAAGCAGACCATAGCCTCTCCTAAGGGCTGCAGTGCTTCAGCAACTACTGATACTCTGGCAGCTGCTTCTAAGAAACTCTTGGAAAAATAGAGAGTAACTCCCAGGACTCTGCACAGACTGAGGGCTGTGTTGAACTTCTCTGTGTAGCAATGAGTCTGATTTGACTCAACACATCCATTCTTTCCAATCCTCATTCATTCTCTGTTTCCCTTACTTCTCTCTTGATCCTTGGTCAGGATTATCTTAATAAAATCCCATTCTGAGCTCTTGTCAACTCTGGGTCTACTCACTGTTTTGTAAACTCTAAATTTGTGGATACTCACCACCTGAAGATATCTGCAACTCCTCTAGTTGCTCTCCACTTGTTTGATGGTTTATCAAACAGCACCATCTCCAAAATTGCCAACTTACCCATAATTTTTTCCACCAGTGATTGTATGAATCTGGACTTCTATGTTACTCTGCTTGATTCTTCCTGCTCTTTGGTTCTTGGATACAACTGGCTCACCCAACACAATCTGCTGATTGACTGGGTAAATGAGTTGATAAACTTCCATCCATTTTTGCAAGAAAATCTTGCTCCTTCTTGTATCATGGCCAATACACCATTGGCATCTTCATTTTTTTTGGACACCCCTTTGTAATCATCGGACTCTGTGGTTTCCATACCTGCATCTGAGACCTCCATGTCTAACTCTGAGTGATCTAACATTGCTATTATTGGTGCTGCAGCATTCTTACACACACCAAAACTTCCAGGCTCCAACAATTTTGAACTCTATCTTTATTCTTCAGACATTCAGACTAACTCTGCAAAACTTGCAGAAGTTCCTGATCTGTCCAATGTCTCTTCTGAGTATCACAAATTTGCCAACATTTTCAGTAAAACTAAAGCTGAAACTCTCCCTCCTCATCATCCTTATGACCTTAAAATCAATCTGGAAGAGGGTGCTCAACCTCTGGTTGGCCCTATATACTCTCTTTCAGCATCTGAACAAGAGGCTCTGAAGGAATTCATTGAGGAAAATCTCAACACAAGTTTTATCTGACCAACCTCATTTCTGCATGGTGTACTGGTCTTATTTGTTAAGAAGAAAGATGGTTCACTGCACCTTTGTGTTGACTTCTGCAGTCTTAACTGCATCTCCAAGAAGGATTGTTATTCACTCCTGCTCATCTCCAATTTACTGGACTCACCTCGCAAAGCTTGGGTCTACTCAAAGATAGATCTTCACCATGCTTACTATTTGGTTCGCAATGCCGATGGTGACGAATGGAAGACTGCCTTTAGGACATGTTATGAATCATTTGAATAGTTTGTAATGTTCTCCGGTCTTACCAATGCTCTTGTAGCCTTTCAGCAATTCATGAATGTTATTTTCTCAGACCTTTTGAATATCTGTGTTATGATCTATCTGGATAATATACTCATCTACTCGAATAACATGTCCAAATATCACTAGTATGTAAAAGAAGTACTCAAGTGTCTCTGCAAGGCTGGTCTTTATGCCAAAGCAGAGAAATGCAAATTTTACTCCAAGTCAGTAGAGTATCTGGGATACATTCTTTCTCCTTCTAGCCTTACCATGTCTAACAAAGATAAACTCTTATTGAACTCAATCTCCAGTGTTCAACGGCAACACACCAATCAGTACTCACTTCCATCTTGGACTTCTTCCTATTATCTGAAGTTGCAACTATATGGCAGACAGACAGTGCAGCATATAAGCTGAAGCCAAGGTCATTTCACAAGTCTGCTCATCTCTGAGTCCATTCTGTGGACTTCCACTCTGGTGTGAACCATATCTGACACAGAATCTTATTCTGGAGTTGCTGTAAGTACTCTATCTGCTTCCTCTTATCCTTCTTTTCTACAAGCTTTTGCTTTTTGGTCTTCTTTCTTGTCTTTTAAGCAGCATGCTTAACACAGTAGGTTTCTGCTGCCTCCTTTAATTGGGCCTGGAGCTATTGCTTCTCTTCATGCCTTCTCTGCATTTTGCAGTACTGCTCTATAAGTATCTCAGTGTTATGTTGTGAAATATTGGAAGGGATGGGAAAAGACATGGTAATATAGAAGAAGAGCAAAATATTTTTTTTCTGTTTATATATTGTTGACCTAAGCACTATCATAGAATTCTTTGGATAAACTCAATAGAACTTTAAAAGCTTAGTTCTAAGAGAGAAATACTATCATATGCCAAGTCTATTTATTTAGAGTATATATCTTTGTAATGATACTGCCTTTTCAACTTCTACTATACAAAGCCTATCTTCTATAATATGTTGTAGCAACCACTTGCTGGAACAGCACTTGTAGTAGGCTTACTTCAGCAAAGCTCACAGAAGACTATCTAGCAGTGGGAATTACAAGAGAACTCGACAAGGAGTCCTTACTGTATTGCTACCCTATTTATATAAGTTATAGGTAGTCCATGCTACAACAATGTGTCTACCTTATATCTACTTTGCAGTGACTGTACAAGACTGTATTCTGCCCTAACATCCATGTTGTTACAAACTTCATTCAGCTTGTATCTCCACAACCAGTGGACTGATTTTCACAAACTAAGTTGCACTGGAAAGCCCCAAATGAGAGCTATCCGCACATATGCGGGATGTACAAAAGCAACAACAAA
>Ga0157364_1006516_pt1 | contig 12010 bp, 6 predicted proteins | sample AttsexASBM2_FD_111476 | JGI IMG/M metagenome (GOLD analysis project Ga0157364, IMG submission 111476) | Fungus gardens microbial communities from leaf cutter ant in Ribeirão Preto, State of São Paulo, Brazil - Atta sexdens ASBM2 | ecosystem: Host-associated > Fungi > Mycelium > Unclassified ...
AACAGTGTGATTGTGATATCACTCTAACCCTAACCCTATATCTGTAAATAAGGAAATAAAAAAGAAAAGGAAAAAGAAAATTAAATAAAAAAAACTAGAGTTCAAGCTTTGCATATCTGACATCTTGTGAATATGAAAGAATGAAGTTAGAAGGGATATTAAAAGAAATATACAAGTAACATCTACTCACAAATACTTTTCCTTACTAATACATTCCTAAACAGTGAACCTTACACTATGTAACAAGTTTCTTTGGAAGATTTAGCAAATGGATTGCAAAGCTTCTTAAGAGCCTCCAACAATACTATCTATTCCAAATAATGTGTCCCAAAGGTATTTCTTAAGTCACACCTTATAACTAAAGAAACCAACTAATACTTATCTCACCAGTCTTTCCTTAACTGCTAGAATTCTCTGAAATTTGTTTAAAAGTGATAGTAGTTACTAACAATACTTACTCAATAAAATAGAGGTTAAACTGTTCTTGAGTAGGAATATTCAGATAAGGGTTTTCTCTCTTACTTCTCTTCACTCATAGCTTATATATTATTCTAAAAATACAAAGAATAAATCTAGAGAACAAAAACTAAGACTATAAAAAAGCTCTTTGAAGTCTTCAGAGTACATGTTCCTCTTTCTATTTACAACCAAAAATTATCCTAATACTCCTTTTCCTGCTCATAAGTACTAATTCTTTTCTTTTCTAGCATTTTTACCAGTCATTTCTACTCAAGAGTGCATTCCTGACTCTTCTACCTTCTGATCAGTTGTGTTCCTGCCCTATTCTACTGTCTAAATGTTTGTGGCTATATCAATTGTACTCTCAAGTACCTATTCTTTTTAGTAAGTAGGTAATATTGCTTTTTCTATAGTTCTCTAGAGAACAATGTCATAGAATATTTCTGTTATTATCAAGTGGCTTCTATATATATACAAGCTAGAGTAGCAAACAGCTATTCACAATACTCTGTTAAGTCTGTTCTAATAGACTTGAGACTTGAATTCTGGTTTGTTTCATAGCTACCATACTGTCTCTCTAGTTGGTATCCACTTGAAAGAGTCTGAGGTATTATCTAGAAGTATAAAGTCTTTTTGCTAATACCTTCAAAGAGGTCTTATATACCTAAAAACTCTATAAAAATATGTTCTTTTGTGAAAAAGTGTTTTCTAGCATAATAATGGACTATTAGCCAAGTTTATTTTTGCTTCTTACTCCACTTAAGACTTAGTGGATAATCAAAAAAATAGCCTTGTATAAGGTTTACACAAGAGAACTCAATGGAGTTTCAGTTACAAAGTGTCTATCTTATATAATAGAAGAATTTGTGCAAGAATTCAGGATCGTAGTAAGAGAAAGTGGATTTAAAGAATAGACATTGATAGAAAAATTTAAATGAATAGTAATATTTAGCAAAAGCTGATGGAGACAGAATAACTACCTTAAAGTATCAAACAATGGTATAAATAAGCAACAAATCTAGATAGGAATTAGAGAGTATGTCAGAAGAAAAAGAAATATTAAGAGATAAGAGAGAGACTGGAAACTCAGTATCAAGAACAAATATGTTAGAAAATGCTAGAGGGGTACAAAGGCAATAATTGTTTCAACCTCAAATTTGGCCAAGAATGTCAGAATTGAAAACAATAGACTTTATTTATTTATATTTATTTTTCATTTTATTTTCTTATTTTGAACTTAGAATTAGAGTTTAGTATAATATTACATGGGTTACAGTGATAAGTCACAGTCACACAATCATGTGACATATATAAGAATGCAGAATATTCTAGAACAATGATATCATACCACATATCAATAGCATATAATATATATGATCTTTAGGGTAGGCTAAAACTCATATAGCATGGACTATTAGTCTAGCATATATAAGGTAGATACATTGTAAAAGAAACCATATCAAGTTTTCTTATGTAAACCTTATACAAGATTCTTCTTTTGACTATTTACTAAGTCTTAAGTTATAAAAAAGAAGGCAAGAGTTTCAGTAGGTGTTAACAGGGCCTACTTCAATAGAGAGAATTGAGAGAATAAATCCAGTTATTATAAACCCATCATAAAAGCAAATAGTATTTGTGTTACAATATACTTTAGAAGTTAGAGTGTTATAATTTGAATTCCTTAGAGTTGAAATAAGAACAGAATCTTAGATTGGGTTATCATAGGAGAACTTGATAGAATTTTCAAGTACAGTATATCTACCTTATATATATTTTGACTTATGGTCCATACTATCCTATCTCAGCCTACTCTGAAGAGACATGTGTAAAATATGCTATATAACATTATTATTTTCAAGCTTTCTATGACATATGATCATGATTGTGACTACATCATGTAACATGGGACATCATGCTAAATCCTAAACCTTAGTTCCAGAATAATAAAGAAAAATAATTAGAGTCTACTATTTTCAACTCTGACACAGAGAACATTAGGTTATAGAAGACAAAACAACTGTCAGAATAATAATAAACATTGAAGAGAAGAGAAAAGCTTAATAGTTCTTAACTAAGTTCTAATTACAATAAGTTTATAATACTCAGTAGTAAAGTAATAGATAATACATCTTATTGCAACTTAAATAGGAACATGTTAAGAGAAGTGACAGTAAATATTAGACTAAAAAGGATTGATATATAAGAAGAAGTGATAGCAGAAGCATTATTGGATAGTAGGACAATGAAATTGGTTATGATTTTGGAGTTTGTAAGAAAATAAGGATTTAAATTGAGAGGCTTATTTATGTGAGAAATGTAAATAGTTTTTCCAAAATAAGAAGGAGCCAATCAAGCATATAGTAGAAGTAAATATTTATTATCAAAGACATAGAGAAAAAACAAAGATAGATATAATCAGAGGTTAGAAATCAAGTGTAATTTTGGAAATGCTGTGGCTAGCTCACCACAATCATGAAATAAACTGGAGAACAGGTGTGTTAGAATCAAAGATAGTGAACTTTATCTATTTTCATTTTATTTTATTTTTTGAACTTAGGATTAGATATTAGCATGATATTATACATGACTGTTACATATTGTCACACATAACTGTCACATATCATATTACACAATCATGTGTCATATAAAACATCATAGAAGGTTTCAGAACAATAATATTATCCTATATGTTAATGATATGTAATATGTATAGTTTTTAGGATAGGCTAAGGTTAATGTAGCATGGACTAGTAGTCTGGTGTATATGGGGCAGACACTTTGTACTTGGAACTCTATCAATGTTATAACTTAAGACCTTAAGTAAGAGCAAAATTTGACTTTTATATTAAGTAATAAAAAAGAACTTAATAGAGTTCCAAGTACAAAGTAGTCTACCTTATATACCACAGACTATAGTCTGTGTACACACTATAACTAGCCTACCCTAAAGTACATGTGCTTTCTATAAGGCTAACATATTATTACTATACTATATAATATTATCTGTTCTAGTACTTTCTATATTCTTTTTTATATCACATGATTTCATAATCATGACCATGACATATGTCACAGGTGTCACACTTCCATCAGATTTGTGACTTGTGTAACCATCATATTACTTCTTCTGCTTAAGTCTAAAACAAAGAAAAAGAAATAAAACTCAAAAATAAAATAAAATGAAAAGTAGAATAAAGTCAAGTCCATTGTTTGCAACTCTAACAATAGAGTTCTTTTATGTTGCCCAATATAATGTTGTTCTTTTGCTCTTACTTTTGAGCCTAAGTTCATAATAAGATGAGATAATAATAATGAAATGTCTAAAGAAATATGGAAAATAGTGGAAACTGAAACTAGGAAGACTGGAGTGGTGAAAACAAAAGGAAGAAGAAGAAGAAGAAAAAGTACAATAGACATTAAAAGAGTAGTAAAAGAGGAGAAAATTTGGGATAAAGAGTAAAAAGCAGCAAATTTAGAGGAAGAAGCCAAGAAATTGGTTTCTCTAAGGTTCTAAAAATAGATTCATGTTACAATCAATACCTCACAAGTACAACATAGAATAGGGTCAAGGATAATGACAACATGATTGGCTGTGCTACAACAGTCTCAGTTAGCACCACATGTAGTAGATGCTACATTCTTGCTCCATCCTCATGTTATATGACTTGGTTTGTCTCATGTATTATGGACTTTCTCCTCATAGCACTATCATATATATAGCATAGATACTATCTTGTATTCTTACACTTTACCAATTGCATCTATTCTCTTTTCTCTCTCAAGTCTTTGCCTAAGTGCAACCTGAGCTCTGAGCTAAGGTTATAACAATTTATATCTTTAGAAAGAAAACAAGTGAAAGGATGCCAACAAGAAAGATATAGAATTATACAATAGATATTAAGGAAGGGTTTGTGTTGAGAAAGGAGAAGGTATATCCATTGTCAAGAGAGGAGAAATGGCATGAGCTTATAGACAAATAATTGAGAAAAAATATATTAGACTCTCAAAGTCACTTCAAACAACACTAGTGTTTTTTGTAAGGAAAAAGAACAGTAAGAAGAGAACAGTATAGGATTACAGATATCTAAATGAATGGACAATTATCCTTTGTCTCTGATTTCAGACATTGTAGAAAATATTAGTATAAAAAAGTATTTACTAAGTTAGATCTATATTAAACATATAATAATGCATAGATAAAGGAGGAAGACAAGTGGAAAGCAGTATTTACAACACTAGAAAGATTGTTTGAACCTACAGTAATGTTTTTTGAGTTTACAAACTCTCTAGTAACATTTCAAACAATGATGAACAAGATTCTATAGAACTTGATCAATACTAGAGAAGTAGTGATTTTCATTGATGATATAGTAGGAATAGAGGAAGAGAAGGGACATGATGAAGTAGTAGAGAATATAGTAAAGAGATTGACAGAGATTGATTTATATGTAAAACTAGAAAAATATAAGTGAAAGATTAGGAAAGTAGAATTCTTAGAAGTAGTAATAAGTCACAAATTTTATTCAGCTTGTATATCCACAACTAGTGGACCAATTTTTGGAAACTAAGTTGTGCTAGGAAGCCACAAATAAGAGCTATCTGCACATATGCAGGATATATAAAAGTAACAACAAATAACTGAGATATCAGGTTATTAGTAACTGTAAAAGCTTTATTGGATAATATCTCGATATATTATATATCTTAGTGATAAGTATTCATAGAGATACAAGCATATTAATATAATGACATAATTAGTTATCTTTTAAAATTAGCCTGACATCTGCTATAATAGATGGCAGCCCCACCAGGTATGAGTTTTGATCATATGATGGAAAAAGCTTGTGTATAAACTGTTATTATTTTATATAAATACTTCTGTATTTAGGAATTAAAACTCAGACTTAACAGCATTAGTTTTCATCAATTATTCTTATTGATACTACTCATCACATATCGTTACTATCTTCTTATACTGAACCTTTGAATTACTATCAAGTTATCTAAATTCAAGTATCACAATCAGTGAGTAGATCATTTTGCAATAACTAAAAAAATTAAGATTGAGGAAGAAAAGATAAAAGAAGTGCTGGATTAGCCAACTTCAAAAGAAGTCAAGGATATACAGAAGTTTTTGGAACTAGCTAATTATTATCAGTGATTCATTGAAGATTTCACATCTATAGCCAGACTATTGCATGACTTAGTCAAGAAGGATCAAAAGTAGAATTAGATAGAGAAGTAAGAAAAAGCATTTAGGGAGTTAAATAAGATGTTTAGAAAAGAACTTGTATTAGCAGCATTTGACTATATAGCAGGAGGAGTATTATCTATAAAATGTGAAAGCAGACATGGGAGACTGGTAGCATACTTGTTAAATTTTCTAAATGAGATAGAGAGAAATTATGAAATTCATGACAAGAAGATATTAGCAGTCATCAGGGGATTGGAGAACTGGAGACATTTATTAGAAGATGCTAAGTTTAAGTTCAAGGTCTAGACAGATCATAAGAATTTGGAATATTTCATGAAGATACAGAAGTTGAACAGAAGACAAGCTTGTTAGGCATTATATTTGTCAGGATTCAATTTCACTTTAAAATATATACTAGGAACAAAAATAGAAAAGACAGATAGGTTAAGTAAACAACTGGATTGAAAGATGGGAACAGAAAATGATAATAAAAACCAAAAATTGATAAAAGGAATAGATTTGAGGATTAGTAGAAGTAGTAGTAAAAGGACCTGAGATAAATATATTAGAAAAAATGAAAATAGCTAGAGGAAAATATGAAGAAGTAGTAGAAGAGATGAAAAAAGCAGAATTCAAAATGTTGATAAGTGATGAGTGGCAAATAGATGTAGAGTTAGTGTTAAAAAGAGAAAGTATATTTACTAAAGAATGAGATGCTGAAAGTAGAGATAATCCAGTTACTATAAGAGGACTAGCTCTTCTGAGACTTTTTTCTTTTACATTTTTTAACTAATCTATGTTCCATGATCTTTTTCCACATCTGTACTCATCTACTTATCCAATTTTCCATACTCTAGCCTTTTTCAAGCTACATACCAATACTCCCAACCATCTGGATATGTCATTAAACTCCCTTACCCTTCTGCAACACTTTGTGGTCTTCTCAAGTTTTCTAGTGTCATCTATATATCTACTTATCTACTTTTCTAGAAGTATTTGCTAAGTACTCTGGCTCCTTTCTATTTTAGTTTATTCATTCTAAACTATTCCTAATTACTTAAGTATCATCATTTATTGCTTATATAATAAGAATTCTGACACATTAGAATAAACCTGTTATTATATAGAATAGTTGTCATATTCAGAAATCCTCATTCTTATTACAAAATAAACTACTTACTTATTTGTAATATCTGAACCTTAGGTATACTCTTAGAGGTTTAGGAGTGATTCAGAAGTTCAATAATAATGTCAATGATGATTAAGATCAATACAGATGATAAAGAATAAAGATTGATAATAATTGATAAAAAATTGATTATTAAGTCTAAGATTTAATTCTCAGACACAGAGATATATATACAAAAGAGTGATGGTCTGTGCACAAGCTGTTGCTATCACATGATCAAAACTTGTACCTGATGGGAGCTATCATCTATCGTAGCAGATGTCAGGCTAATTTTAAAAGACAACTAATTATGTCACTATGTTAATATGCTTGTATCTCTATGAATACTTATCACTAAGATATATAATATATTATTAGAAACCATTTGATGAGTGCTTTCCAACCCAAGTTCAATCATGTTAATCTGTTCAGCTATTCATGAGATATTAGCAAATGAAGATTTTACAGTTACTGATAACCTGATATCTCAGTTGTTTGTTGTTGCTTTTATACATCCCATATATATGCAGATAGCCCTTATTTGTGGCTTTCTAGCACAACTTAGTTTCCAAAAATTAGTCTACTGGTTGTGGAGATACAAGCTAAATAAAGTTTGTGACAGTTTTCTTCTCTTAGAATTTTCTGGAGATAATTGTGTAGTTCAGTAATTTCTTGGACAATAAAATTAGAATTTCCTAGAGATTTGAAGTGCCTTGCTTTTCTGCCCAGTTGCTCTAACAGTTACACTATGATATGCCAATAGCTAGATATAGAGGGAGATAGAAGACAACAGATTTAGTAAAAAGAAATTACTAGTGGCCAGGAGTAATAAATAATATAGGAAAGTATGTAGATAAATACAATATGTGCTAAAGAATAAAAAATAGAATAGAGACACTAGTAGGGAATTTAATAGTGAATAAGGTATTAGAGAAATAGTAGATATATCTGACAGTTGAATTTATCACAAAGTTGCTATTAGTAGCAGAAAATAATACAATCTTAGCACTATGTAATAGGTTGTTCAAGATAGTACATTTTACAGCAACAATAGAAGAAATATTAGTAAAAGGATTAATAAGGCTGTTTAGAGATAATATGTGGAATTTGTATAGGTTGCCAGAAAGTATGATATCAAATAGAGAACTACAGTTTGTATTAGAGTCAATGAAGAAGCTAAATAAAATATCTGAGAATCACTATTAACCAGGATAACTTGCTTAGTAGTCTCCATGATAGATAACTATCCTAGGTAAAATACTTAGTATATAAACCAGTATGTCAGAATCCTTCTAAAAGAACTTAGTTGTTTTCTATCTTTCTAGTCTTTCATAATTTTTCTTTTCTTTTATAGTTTAGCTTTCTTATTTTCTTCTTGGGACTTAGCTAAGAGCATGATGCCATATCACACAAAGTATGACAGATGTCACAGTCACATTCACACAGTCATGTGACTTAGTAGAACATTATAGAAACTACTAGAAGAATTTAGATATAGCTTTAGAGTAGGTTGGAGATATACAGACCAACTTCTAGAAGTATATAAAATAAACTATTCTGTAGTAGGAAATCTATCAAGCTCTCTTATGTTACTCAATACATAAGTATGTCTTTTGCCTTAACACTTAGGCTTAAGTATAACAGTTTGAGTGCTTGACTTATGTGTAAAGACAAGTTCTCTTACACTATTCTGAACTCTACTTCACAATATCTGAAGATATAACCATGCCACTATACAATATATAAGCTAAAGCCAAGACCATTCACCAAAGTCCACAATTATACACTCTTCAGACAAGTTTTTATACTTAGTCCAAAACTCTGTAAACTGTAAACTTCATGGATTTCTATTCTTAGGTGTAAATCATGTCTAACACTCAACCACTTCAAAAAATCAACAGCATACAGAGAATCTTGTTCTTGTCACTGCTAAACTTGTTAAGAAAGAATGTTGGATTGCAGATGATATGAAGGAATTCTTGATATAAGAGGGTTAATAGAAAAATGGGGTCTAGAAAACAGTGATAAGAGATAGTATATCTGCAAAAGTAGAAGCTAGGTTTGATATCAAGGTTTACAGATTATAGAGTTAGCTTCTCATTAAGGTAACTAGGCAGAAGTGCAAATAATTCAGATGCTTCAGAAAGACCTAAGTATTTACAGAGTACTCCAAAAAACTCTAAGAGAACAAAATAGAATTACTGGAAGTAATAGCTACTCTATGTAACTAGGCTTTATATCCTAATCTTTTAGAACATCTTATATAAGAAGAATGATGACACTAGTATAGTCAGTAATTATAAAAATAATAGTAGACTATTTAATATAAAGTGTTATATAATATTTGGTATTTTGGAATTCTGGATATTGAAAGAAATATGTTATCTAGTATTTTAGAGTTTCAAATACAAAATGACTTGAGATAGGTAAATTTTGAGCCTATGGATACAAAATGGAAAATCTCTTACATCCACCTCTGATTCTAGATTGCTATGACTTGAAGTAAGAAGTACTGGTTAAAACCTGATTTTTAAAAAGTATACTACTTAAATAAACTATAGGGTCCAGAAGTTTAGCCAGTGAAACTTCACTACTCCATCTTATATGAATATATCTGAAGTATTTTCCCAAGAGTTCATTTCCAGTCCAAATCAATATTAAGATAAAAAACACACTCTGTTACAACTTAAGTCTTAGTATAGGAACAAAAGAGTAATCTTATATTGGTTAACACAAGAAAACTCAGTAGAGTTCCTAGTATAAATGAGTCTACTCTATATATCTCTGGTGTATAGTCTATATGCACTTTATATCTAGCCTACTCTAAATACTTTAAGTCATATATATAAGAGTTACATTAGCAAAATATATATGATATTACCCTTCTTTTGTGTTATATGGCATTGTGACAGTTACAGTGGTAGTGGCAGTCACACACAATGTCACATTGTCCCCCTTTTACTAAGTCCAAAATAAGAAAAAGAAGAGAAAGAAAGAGAAAGAAGTCAAAGGAGAAGTAATAGATACTTAAATAATATAAGAAAAATAAAAAAGGGACAAGTCCATCATTTTTGAATCTGATACACTCTTGTATTAAATAATACAAGAGAACTTGATAGAGTTCCCAGTATAAGCTAGTCTACCTTATATATTACAGACTATAGTTTGTACATATACTATAGCTAACCTATCCCAAAGTTCATATACTTTCCATAAGGCTAACTGTTAGAGTTGCAAACAATGAACTCTGTTTTATTTTATTATCTTAAAGTTAGAGTTTTAGTATAATATTATATACAACTTTCACAAACTGTCACAAGTCACACAATCACATGTTACATAGAAGGATATAGAATATTCTAGAACAATGATGTTATACCATATATCAATAGCATGTAATATGTATAGCTTTTAGAATAGGCTAGAATTTATGTAATGTAGACTATTAGTCTAGTATATGTAAGGTAGATAAATTGTACTTAAAAACTCTATTGAGTTTTCTTATGTTATCTATAATACAAGGTTTTTTTCTTATTTTAACACTTTAAAGGTTTAAATTGTAATATTAGGGTAAATGCCTTAGATATATTCCAAAGAATTCTCTTCTAGGCCAGTGGTGATAGTATTATGAATCAGAATAAAGGATATTCCTTTAGATACAGAGTTTACCACTATTATTACCACATCAAACTCTGTGAACTCCAAAAGTTTTACAACAAAATCTATACTAATAGTTTTCTACTGAAAGTCAGGTACTGGTATTGAGTATAACTCCTCAAGAGGAAGATGATATGCTATTTTAGTGTACAAACAGTGATTACATACTGGCCAATGTACCTTAATATTTAGAACCACCAATAGTTTCAGGAGATCAAGTCTGATGTTTTCTACCTACTTGCATACCCCACTATCTTGGAGTTGTGATGAAGTGTAACAATTCTACAGTAGAGATCTACAGTGTTGGGGACATACATCTTTTCATGAAACAAGAGCAGTCTGTTATTCTCAACCAATTATAATGACTTTATTGCTAAGTTATAAAGTTTATATACAGCTCATGCTACTGGTTTCTCTTGCTTACATAATCTGTTTCCCTATTAGATGTTAATCAAGAGAGACTTCTCCTGATATTCCACCATAGTGTCTTCCAAAACACAAACTGGGAGGAACTTAGGTTTGAGCAATACTACATTTTGGTTATTTTATAGACATATGCTATAGTCTACTCATCTGAATAGTACATCAGACTTTTTCATAGACCTCTCTGGATTGTAGTACAGTAGGAAGTTGTACTGTACCAGGTATAGAAACTACTAGGCTTACTGCTAGTATCAGAGTTAAAGATAATGAACTTGCTTTATTTTTATTTTTTATTTTTCTTTTCATTTCTATCTTATTTTCTTATTTTAGACTTTGGATCAGTATTATAGCATGATGTCACAAGCTGATCACACATGTCACAGTTACAGTCACACAATCATGTGATACATGGAAGAATGTAGAAGCTTTTAGAATAATAATGTCATACTATATGTCAATAGTATGTAATATATATGGCCTTTAGGGTAGGTTAGATTTGGTGTAGCATAGACTATTGACCTAACATATATATTCACTTTGAGTCTTAAGTCATAACAAAAGTAATTATCTAGATGGTAGTGCTTAATGGAGTTTGAGAGCAAGAACAGCAGAGTTGGCTTGACAAACTCTATAGGATTAGTAATAGTACTTGAGATCTGTAGTCTGGGAGAGGAGAAGTCTATGTGTTTAACAATAAACATCAGTAGTGTTTAAGGTTGGAAATTTTAAAAAGTGATAGGTTCTCTTATAGTTAATTAGGTTTGCCTTCTTATATTGTTTCTCTTTGTAATAATTTATCATTACTAGATTTTATATAACATCAATAGAATTCAATAAGATGGATATTTTTCTAGGATATAAATAGCTGGTTAAGCATAATATTAATATGTATATATTCTGAGTAGTTATAACCTTAGCTTAGATTACAACTAAGATAAAAGCTTGAGTAAGAAAAGAGATATAAAACATTGAGTATACTATTATATTGTACCTACTCCAAAAATTTAATAAAATCCTACTGTTTATTATTTCTTTTAGACTTTACTTTCTAAAAACTTCTGATTGGGACTTTTTATAATAATTTTTTGGAAGAAACAATAGTCAGTAAA
>Ga0157364_1006517_pt1 | contig 12008 bp, 3 predicted proteins | sample AttsexASBM2_FD_111476 | JGI IMG/M metagenome (GOLD analysis project Ga0157364, IMG submission 111476) | Fungus gardens microbial communities from leaf cutter ant in Ribeirão Preto, State of São Paulo, Brazil - Atta sexdens ASBM2 | ecosystem: Host-associated > Fungi > Mycelium > Unclassified ...
GAAATGTTACAATATGTATACTATTCGCATAACTTTCCGAATATTCTGAAAAATAAAATAAAATATACACCAAATACACTAGATATACACTTTTACATCTTTTTTATTTTAACAACTTAACTATAATAATTTGACTTTTTATTTTTAAAAATAAAATAATTATAAAAGTATATATATGACTTGATATATATATTATTTGAAAAACCTACAATTTTTTATTATCAAAAAGTTTTTCTTTTGTTTCTATTATAGTTTTACATATTTTAAACATTTTGTTAATTAATTTTTCAAGCGTACCTAATGATATTTCTCTCCAGGCACTTTGGAGATACTGCCAGAGTTGTGAGTTGATCCGTGGACTCACTTTTCTGATCCGTCTATCGGAAGTTTTTTGTTGAAAAACTTGTAAGTTTTCCAGACAACATATCAAACTATGACAGATATTTTTTTGTTATTTTCTACTTTAAAAAGATCAATTAAATTATGTCGTTAAAATAAAAAGTTTACGTAAGAATATTTTATTTTATTTTTAAAGATGTTCAGGAACTTATAAACAATATATCTGTGTATATGTGTTATATGTACATATACATTGCATGTATTACGTTTGTATTATATTTTTATTAACCATAATTTTGTTTATTAAACAAGATCTCCTTAATTAAACTCTTCATATTTTTACTTGATTTTCCATTTATCATGATTTCTGCATGAAGAATCTTTAACCCTTTGAGCAGTGAGTTTACGCAGTGCTATCCGGTTTGAAGTGAGTTTTTTGCATATTAAAATCATTGATTTTTAAAATCAGATTATAAGTAGATTCGTCAGTAGTTTCGCTATTTTAAATATTATTTTTATTAATAAATTAACGGCATTAGTACTTTGACACAAAATTCAAAATATATATGTATATATTCGTATCACAGTCGATTTGCTCAAAGATTTAAATGAATACATATATGACTATAAATAGACTCATACACACATATATTTTAAATTCAAAATCAAGTGGATTTACCAAGGATTAAGATATATCCATTATTTCACAAAGCTTGGTAAAGAACGTTCGTATATCGATGTTAATCCCTAGTAGAGGACAATAGCGCGAAAACTTTAGCAGTTTCACGCTCGATCTATAAGAGGTTGTTGCCCATTCAGTAGTCGACTTCATCGTCGAAAGTACCTTGAAAGAGAGCCTTAGAGCAACCATTCTTTATTACGGTTAACACGTAATATCGAAAGATGAACATTTTATGTGGGAGCAAGATTCAGTTAGAGAGAATACATCAAACAGTAAAGAGGTGATTCATTGAAAAACCTTTGAGAGAAGATCTTATGTCCATAATAGCTTATCTAATGTTTGATTGTATTGATTATATGTATTTACAGACAAGAGAAAGAGAGAGAGAGAGAGAGAGAGAGAGAGAGAGAGAGAGAGAGGGGAGGGGGATATCAGTATTTCACATGTTGTATTATATATATTACACGTATTCTTTATATTAATAGACAGTTCTCAAATAAACAATTTTTTAGATATTGGAAGGAAATTAATTGTAAAAACTATTGTAATATTTGTGAAAATAAATTTTTCTGAAGAAACGACACATTTGTACCTTATATGAAAAAATTTTATAATTCTATTAAAGAATAAAATTTACATTATATTAGGATTGCAGTGTTCGAATTTTGAAAATTTATGATACAATTTTAAATAATACATTGTATTTAAAAGTATAATATATGTATAACATTAAAGGAAATAAAATTATAGAAATTGCATATTTTAATTAAATTCTATACATATATCGATAATAATACATAATTCTTATTCATGTGATAGGTATTTAATATTTAAATAACGAATAATTAAAGAGTAATAACTGCACGGTAATTTATGCTATTATTTAATAGTTATATTTTTGGATTTCTTATATTGACTAAAATAAAGTAAAATCGGTTTTGTTTTAGTCAATGTAAAGAATCCAGAAATGTAATTGTTGAATAATAACGCATGAATTACCGCGCAGTTATTATTTTTAATTGCTCGTTATTTGAATATTAATGTTTATAAATCTCGAGAATCCATGTTTATCCTGGTGTTGATACGTATTTATTCATAATGTAAGAAATTATTAAAATTCTTAAAAGATGTAGATTATATTTTTAAATTTTGTTATATTTTATTCTAATTTAACACAGCACTTTAACATAGAACTTTAAGCAGATTACTTACAGTTACTTAGGAATTTTACTGCGATAATAATAGAAACGAAAGAACTAGAAACGTTTTTGTCGGGAATATTGCACGCTATTAAAATTCGCACGACAATCCACAAAAACCATCGTATCGATTTTCTGATTCCACTTGTGCACAACTGTTACCGGCTTTACGCTCACTTTATGCGCGTTGTGAGCCTTTTCCACATCAGATTACCTCCACACCGTCTGGCAATATACACATCTCATGTGTATTTCAACGAGGAAATACCTCGTTTCCTCGGAGTTCTTCCTGTGAGGAGAAGACAGATTTATTAAAAGGAAGAAGGAGATTATTTTAAGCCCTCTTTTCTTAAGAGACTTAACAAAATTTGTACGCTATCATTAGTAAGAAAATCAGAGAGTATCGTTTAGACAGAAATTAGTGGTCGGAGTAAAATAATAGTCTACTTAAATAATTTTCGCTATAATCTCTGTTAATCCATTCTGTCTACTAAAACTTGTTGCAGAAATAGCTTCTATATTAATAGGTTTAATTCATGAAAGTAGTCCGTTGAGTAATAATACTTGTGTGCTGCGAAATGTTCGGCGTCTGCGACGGTCTTAATAACGGTATATCTCGGATAACGCTGGTTTGCGCAATATAAAGTATCGCCGTGATACTTGTCTTGCGATAACGAATCGCTACCGCTGGCAAAAAACGTCGGCTCGCGATGCGGGAAACCATTGGGGAAGCTTTATACTTCCAATATTATCTCGCCCGCAATTTCTCACTGGAAGTCGGCCTGGCCCATGCCCGTAATGTTCCTCTGGCTTAATTCTTCGGCGGACTTATGATCTTTCGACCTACATTCAGAGGAGGCGGAACGATATACCATTATCTAGCTAGCGAATTTCACATTACGCCGCGATCATTACAAAGACGAGAGCCATCCTTCTTCCATGGAAACTTTACGAAGCAATCTTGTTTATTTACCTTAACCCGGTCCTCCATCTGTAAATTACTTTCAAACTCCGCACACTTTCCCGTGACAGTCACTTCCTTCGACCAGGTGCTCCTGACACGGGAAAGCTTCGAGTCAATCGTTCGAAAGCTAGTCTTCTGTAACTTCTCGTTTCGTCGAAGAAAGTTACGAAACGGACACCGATCTCTTAAGTTTTACCCTTTTGCCTATTCTGTTACACATGAAAGTCTCAGAGAAGCAAAACATGCATACATATACAGTCCGGGAATCATGTTTCGAAATGTAATTCATTCACCTTCAAATTCATTTTCTTACAACTGTCTTCGAATGACACGGGTTCTCTCCTGAGAATTCTCATGAAATGTCATAAGGCGCATAAACTTCCGCGTCACGATCCAGCTGTCGTCGGACGCGTCTCGGCGACAGAGCGCGTCTTAACTAAAAATAGCGAGAGAGACACGCGTGGGAGGCCACCGACGTACTAAATTAGAATGCTCGCATTTCCTTAATGAGCGAGAACATATGGACCGCCGGAATCTGGTCCGTGCATTCCCTTATGTGCGAGTGAAACGGCATATAGTAAGAAGAAAAAGGACGTATAATAGATGCGACGATGACAAGGAGACGATGCCAATTCCTGACGACATTTACACGACGGATATGGAACTGCTGTAAGATAAAAAAGGAGAAAGGGAGAATTCCTCGTTCATTTCCTGCATGATGAATGATCTGTCAGGTGGTTGCCTTCTAGTGCAACAGACGTAGAAGCTCGCAGAAAATACGCGAGTCGCTTACTATGTGTGTTACCCTTTGAAAGCGTGCCAAAATGTGCTTGCCGCGCAAGGGCTATGAATGACCGCGAAATCTGGTGTTAAAAGCATGTGAATACTCTCACTCTTCTTTAATCGCTACGAGCTTGCAGTATAGGTATATTATGATTGCATCATTTACGTATAAAGTACAATCGCACGATCTATGCGGATTTAGCTTTAGAAAGAAAAATGAAAAATGTGATAATGCTGATAAATTATTTTTGTTATTGTGCGATATTTTTTATTTTTAGTTTAATATTGAATATTTGAGTATTATAAATATACAAGATGACTCAAGATTTAATCTGTCCACGTTGACTTCTTGAAAATCAAAGATGAAAAATGAAAATTATGAAAAAGATTCATTAATGGAATTATTTTCAATTTGAGATAAAACAGAAAATCCTATAAATACACTTTCATACTGCATTTTAAGGGGAAAAAGAGAGAGAAAATTATTTAATTGAATTTTCCTACAAAAATAAAACTAATCGATAGAGCTCGTCCATCTTTTATAGTTTCCGTGGACAGATTGATCGAATAGGAATCGATACTCTCCAGAAACGATTTCAAAAATTCGTTGTGGTCATAATATCGAAAATATGGTATAGCTTTAATATCATAGGTCAATGGATTCGTCTTTTAAACTCTATCGATTGATTTTATTTTTATAAAGGGATTCCATTAAAAGAATTTGATCTCTCTTTCTTCCCTGAAATACGGTTTTGTTCGCGCTAAAAATCATCTCAAAGTAATTCTCTCTATTGAGGCTTTTATATAATTTTTCATCTATTTCTGATAGTTTTCCGAGACATCGGTATAGACAGATTGAATCGAATATCCCGTATAAGACTTCAACAATAGGTAACATCATTACCTAATAAATATATTAGTAATTTGATAAATATATTATGCATTGCAGTCCCCCATAAAAATAATGTAGGTACGTCATAACGAAGATATTTTTCTCATACGTTTTGATATTTTCCGACATTACGCGCCAAGAGATTATTCGCCGCATAATATAATTTTCCCGCACGGTCAGCAGCATCACGTTATTCTCGTGTGTCGATAGATAACGTCACTTCTTCCTCATCGAAGCAGCTTATTGAATCTGCAATCGTGTGTATGACAGGGACCTATTGATGTTTCGTGTCTGGCTTGGATGTCAGAGATATGGATAAACGAACGAAGCTGGAACACCCTCTGATTCACGCTGGTTAATCGATCGTTACTACGAAGAGATGTGATATTGTTAGGCTCGTTCTCTCGTTATATCTCACATTTTTCACTGCATCAATTTCATGGTACAACCGTACGTGAGAATGGAGAATTGTCGTTTTAACATTTCCACGACCATTTTTGAGAAATGATTTAGTATATATGCATTAATGAAACTAATTGTGCCAAATCACGATTCGGCGAGAGAAATTTCGATTTCCGTGATCATTGTAGCTATATATATATATATATGGATAGAGAGCATCGGATTACCGTTTTAATACGCTAAAATGATATTTTTTTTCACATGTATTATGAATTACCTACAGAAGCCCGTATTGTGCGCTTTGAAAATGAAAAAAAAACATAAGAGAAGTAACATTTATTATTTATTAATTTATTAAATGTTACTTAAATAAAATGATTGAATTGAGAAGTAAAATAAAAAATTAAATAGAATAGTAAAATAAAAATTTAAGTTTTTTGAATTACATGTTTTGAGTTAAATGTTTTTTTACGATTTCAAAGTGGAAAAGAATTTTTCTATCTTGCACTCAAAGGCGCGCGCTTTTCGAAATGTCAACTCTAAGTTACCACATTCCGCGTATGTTCAGAAGAGAGTATATCTTGCTATCTTCCAATAAGTCTATGAACGATGTCAGTCGTTCGCCAGTTGGCCACTTACTTCCACATCGCAGGTCAAAGTCGTCTTTGAGAATTTTGTTGAAAAACGTTCAAACATTATACTCTCCTTTTTATATGAAATAACATAACATCGTTCTTAAGTTAATACGAATTTTACAAGCACATACACATAAATAAGATATATTATATTTCAACTACAAAAATATTTCGCTTTTTGTGAAAATTTGATTCTTTAGAGACATAGCTGAGAGTCTTGTTTTAATATTATGATTTAATTTTTCGAAAAATTAGACAGTATGAAAGAGATCGTGGAGTAATTTATAACTTTAGAATTTTGAAAAATGTACACAATAAATATACAAATTATGATTTTATTGTGTCTTACAAGTATAATTTGAATAAGTTCATTGTATGAAGTTACATATATTGATGCCTATAATCCCATAATTATGATTACTCCTGCAATAATTTTTACTTTATCTTACATATATTTTTTACATGCGCTAAAAAACCTAAGAATTAATATAATAACGTATACAATGACTAATATAAGATTGTAATGCTTTTATGTACATAGGTATTAATCAAAAGAACTTTTAAAGAACTAATATATAAGAATAATATAAATACTTTAATCAAAATTATATCATATAATTTGAATAAATTATTATTATTTTGTTTTATTATGTTATATATTTTTAGTTAAGATATATTTTTGATAAAACTAAAAATTACAAAACACATAAGCGTTTAAGTTGTTTATAAAATATAATCTGATAACAGCGTTATGTCAGCGTTTTTGTCACATTTGGTTACTAAAAAGTTTCGTAATTTAAAAGCATTGAAAAGAATTCCAGTGAATTAGCTGACGTTTAATTTATTTCTAACCGAATATCGACTCTGTGAAAATTACTTTTGACTTTAATTAAGTTTCAAAGCGATGGAACTCGTTCTTAATCAACCTAAAATGTGTCAGTTCTATGATGTGAGAAAGAGAGAGAAAGAGAGAGGGGGGAGAGGGAGGGAGGGGGGGGAGAGAAATCACTTTGCAAATTCTTTGAAATATTTAGAGATATTTATATACACAATACTACTACTTTATTTTAAAACGTAAAAGAATGGGGAGAAGGGGAGAGAGAGAGAGAGAGAGAGAGATAAAACAAAAATTTCAATTTTTTGCATAAGTACTTTGAATCAAGATTATTTATGCAAAGTTTTATTGCATTTATTAATTAATTGTTTCATAAATAAATAAAAATTAATAAATAAAGTAAAATTAATTCATTTATAAAATAACTAAGGAGGTGAATTGCAATAAAATTTTGCATAAATACTCTTGATCATATTCATGATTCAAAGTACTTCTACAAAAAATTGAGGCTTTTATTAACATTATTTACATATTGAAGTATTATAATAACAAATAAATAATAATTTAGTGAATAAATGATAAAAATATATTATTACACCCAAAAAAAATATTCTGCCATTTAGCAGTTCCGTATTAATGTCAGATTTCCTATTTATATATTATATGACCAAAAGGATACTCTATAAAGTAAAGGAATTTTGTATAATTATAAAGTACTGGATCTAGAATTGCAATTCTCTCAATGCTAGAAAAATGTCTTACATGTATTGATATGCATGTGTACTGTAAACAAATTATGACAAATTTCTTCTAACAAATAAGTGTGCCGCTAATATTTTGTATTTTCTTTTATTTCAAAAGACTATTTGAGTTATTGTAATAGAATTTTCTATAGAGGAATTTTTATTATAGTTCATGTGTCCCCATTTTTATAGATAAATATATATTATAAATACATGCACCTAATTAATGTAAGATTAATGTAAAATTTTTTGCTTAGAGGAAATCCCCGCTTATCGGTAGAATGATGTTATTTATTTAATTGTTTCATATATATATATATATATATATATATATATACATAGTTTTATTTTATATATTTATATTTTTATATAGTTTTTATATATTTTTTATATATTTTATTTTATATATTTATATAGTTTTATATGAAAAGTATAAATATTAATTACATTTCTAATTTTAAAATTTTTGCAGGGATTATGTTGCCAATACAACCTTAATTGTTTATAAAAATATGATTAAAATTATTTATTTAAAAAAATTTCGAATTACGGATAAATAAAAATGAAGACCTTTAATATATTAATATTATGAAAGGTAAACAAATAAAATCGAAGACCTTTAATTGATATTTTAAATTTCTGGAAAGTGAATAAACAGTAAAATTTTATTTTTTAATTAATTTAAGGCGAAACTTGACTTTAGTAGAATTTTAATCGAGTTTAATTTAATGCTATATGGAAATAGAGAGCGAGAGAGAGAGGGGGGGGGAGGAATAATTTTACTGAAGTATCTAAAAATTTAGTTAGATACAGAGCTGAAATAGTTTCATTGAACCATCAAAATAATGTAGGAAATTATGTAGGAAATTTAAACATGATAAACGATGCTGCAAAAAATTTGACATTTTAGCAACTTATCATAAATATTCTATAATACATAATTATTTGATTTAATATATTATATATATATATATAGAATTATTTTTATTATATCTCTATTTAATTAAATTTTAGATACTTCGGCAAAATTGTTTTTTCCGCGTATAGAAAAAATGCCATTTATAGATTATTAAATTGTTAATAAGAGAACAATTTTATATATATATATATATATATACACAGGGTGTTTGGAAATTAATGATAAGTCTTTCGCACAAGGACAGAATAGATTAAACTAAGAAGAAAAGTATTCATTTTGCAATTTTCGTAATAGTTAACAAGATATCAATTGCTAAAAATTGCCGAAAATTGGGTCTTCAATAATTTTTTACTCAAATTACTATCAACTTTACAAAAAAAATTGCAAGAGACGAAAATTGTTTATTTTCTTCTCATAGAACTCTAAGAATTTTTTTTAGAATTTTTTATCGTATTTTCTCATGTTGATAAAAATGAGAAAATGCAGTGCTAAAAAGTTGATAAAAAATTCTGAAAAAATTTGTAAAGTTCTATGAAAAGAAAATAAATGATTTTCATCCATTGTGCGAAAAACTTATCATTAATTTCCAAACACCCTGTATAGTAAAATATACATCGTGTATTCTTGATGTGCATTCATGAGATCAAATTAGATCAGAATGTCTAAATGAAAAAAGACACGGAAGTTTGGTTTATCACATTGTTTACGAAAGCTTCTAATCAGAGAACCGAAATAAATCCCGTAAAAAACTTTTATCACTGCAACGCTGTAAGGTGATACCGTTGAAAGATTACTAAGTACGGTTAAATCGTTTTCTGATTTAATTAAATGTTCTACAAAGCGAATAATTTCTTCTTTCTGCAAATCGAAACTCGCAAGCGACTTTATAAAATTCTAGTAGTAAATCAAATCGGTTCTGGCGTAAAATCGCGCGTACGAGGATCGATCTGATGGCCTGTACCGCACCGTCACGCTCTCGTGCCATTCCTATAGTACACTTTTTATTTAGGGACAATTTGCACATATTGCCGGCTATATCACAAGAGCTTTATGGCCAGCAAAAATTTTTACTATGTAGGCGGAAGTTGAGAATGAAGCACAGCCTCTGGTCGTGTTCCGTTTGTACAGCCCGCGTTATATACAAAAAAAAGAATTTTCCGTGAATGTTCTGTGTAAAGTTAATTGAGTTTGTATCGTTCTTTGCTTTTTTTCAATACAGCGACTGCCGCTATCATTGCGTTAGTTCTGAAGCGTGCTACATAACACATGTCCATTAAACGGTAGAAAATTGATTTGATGTGCCCAAAAATTCATTGCGGATTACGCGAAGCAAAAAAGTATCATATTTTCGTGTTATTTGAATTCGACACTATAATAATATTTTGCAGTATTTTTTTATTTTATCTACAGCTGTCATCGATAAAAAGTTTTGTATTGTATCGAAACTTCCCAATATGTCGTCAATTAGTACATAAAAGATAACAAATAAACATTCGTTATTTTTCCATATTCTAAAGTTTCTTTCATTTTAGAAGAGATCAGATTTAGTTCATCGAATTTAATTCACACGATAAATGCGATAAGTGAAAATGAGGAGCAACTACATACGAATTCTAATTCATAAAATGCAATCCATTAAAAAAAATCTAAAACGATTTTTAGATGCGCATTCGTCTCCCTGTAAAAATATAAAAAATGTTTACAATGTATTGCACGTCATAAATGCTTGATAGTATAAAAACATTGCAGTATCTGGTAACGGTGCAATTAGATCCACGATAAAACTTGTTTCTATTGCAGATAAATATTCCATGTGTATCCAGAAATATTTGGAAATATTTGGCTTTAATCGGAGAAAATAAATTTAGCAATAAACAAATTATACGTTCACATGAATGATATTATCTGTTTTTCACGGAGTTTCCTTATTGATTACGGAAGGCGAAGCGATACTGGAAACCGAGAAGGAAGCTTCTCTGATAGAACTTCCCGAGTTCGTTCGGGACGCGATTAAGATCGCGTATCGTATCTACCGGTCGTCAAAGATCGAACTTTCAGCGACGCTACTCGATTCGTGCCCCTTGATTCGTTAATTCCATTCCAGCGCTCGCGTCGACGTTGATAGAAAAAAAAAAGAAAGAAAGAAATCGCCGAACCGAGGGAACGACTTGGAAACTTCACTGCAAACTCAATCTTCGGGATTACCAATACTCGGTCTCATTCATATAAACTTATCCTCTTGCTCTTCCGGCGGGAATGGCCCGCCGTATGTATATAACTATATAACTCTACAGCATATATTCTATTTTTCCTCTTTTTTTTCAGTGTTTCTTTTTCTTCTCGCGGTCAGATTTCGCGGGGATAAATTCGACGTCGTAATGCTCTTACGATTCGCAGATTTCGTGCGCGCGTTAACGTCTGACTGAAATAAAATCGCGATACCTGAGATTTTCTTGTCAGCCAAGCAGCGCACTAACATACGCGTAAAGGAACTGCAAAGAGGAAATGCCGGCATCTAGTTCCACCGCCGAGCGCTTCTCATGCGCTTTCCATTCTTCCTCGTTTTCTGTCCGCATGGCTTATCGATCCGACCTTATTTATATGGCGCATGCCCGATCGCGCAAATATAGCGTCGTTGGGACAGAATGAATTTTGCCTAAATCGTAAAATCGATATCCATCAAGGCTTTTAGGACACTGAAGAGCGCTGCGATGGCGAAAGTATGATAAAGTGGGATAAGAATATTGTATATCATGTCATATTCTATTTATTGCTCCTCCAATTAATTTTGAGGAAACTTTTCCTTAACTAAAATTTGATTAGATTCTCGCATCTTTATAGCACACGTAATGTACATAGATGTTCGATTTTATTTTATAAATTTCGTAAACTATCTTTAGAAGGAAGATGTAGAAAAAAATAGAAAGGTAGCTTAACTTACACCATTTTGATGTAAAGAAGATAAAAGAAGCCAGTGATTTATTTTGTAATATAATTGATTTTATAAATTTTTTAAATTCGTGGTATATACATATTTATAGATTATAGTATATTTAAAAAAAAATATACTAGAAAAAAATAACTATTCAAAAAAAATAACATTAAGAAGTCAGCTATTATAGAACTGATAAAAGCGTATAGGAAAAGTGAAAAAGAGTATGGGAATAACTATATACTATAATAATAATACCCATTCGCTTATGTATAATAAAAGACTTAATTTTAACTAAAACGAACGTTACTGGAGCGAATTCTTCAAATACAGGGCAAAAAGTACTTTGCTTAGGTACGCGAACTTGTTAGCAATGCGTTTCAAACCTTATCGCAACTCGCTCCCGGGAAAGAAGGGTAGAAAGAGAAGGAGGAGAGAGCTGTTCTCGGTTTTACCTGTTCCAGTTATAGAAGAACTGGGATTTTGCTAGCATGTATCCAGGCCAGTCAACGGAGACCGACTTTACGAGTAGGAACTTTCAATAAGATCCGCGGTCCTCCTCGAAACGTTGCCGAACCTGCTTCACGTAAATGGAAGTGAATCCAAATCGTGACGTCGGTATGCTCATTCGCATGGAAACTTACATGATCGTCGAATCGAATTCCGAATTCTTTATCCCGTCC
>Ga0157364_1006518_pt1 | contig 12008 bp, 8 predicted proteins | sample AttsexASBM2_FD_111476 | JGI IMG/M metagenome (GOLD analysis project Ga0157364, IMG submission 111476) | Fungus gardens microbial communities from leaf cutter ant in Ribeirão Preto, State of São Paulo, Brazil - Atta sexdens ASBM2 | ecosystem: Host-associated > Fungi > Mycelium > Unclassified ...
GAAGCAAATATTATTTACATTTTCTTCGATATTTATTAGTTATAAAAAAATTGGATTGTGATGACGAAATATATATTTCTGTGAAATATATCTCATTAATTGTAAAAAAATAAATGGTTTATTTGTTAGAATAATGAAATTTTATTTTGCCGTATTTAAATAAATATTTATTTTAGTAAAATAAATATATTTCGCACAAATAAATTTGAAGTATCTCTTTTTCAGTGCACTATTTGTAAGTTCATTAAAACGAGCGTCTCGCGAATGAGGCTTCTGGTGCATCGTGAAAAGAATATTCAAGGCAAGCATAACAAGTCATTTTTTATTTTTTATTGTTCGAATTAAGTTTGTTAGACAGGAGTAATTTGCTCTGTTTATGGACATATTAAGTATTAAGGACATACACAACTATTTATATGTACACTGTTAAATCTATAGCGTCAAATTTAGCCTAATGTGAGCCACCATTCCTATTAAATATATCGTTATTTTTTATTAAAACGATAATTAAATTTGACACTGTATCGTGTCAATTTGACACTGTATAATATCAAATATAATAATTGTTTTAGTATAAAATAACGATATGATTGAGTAGAAACAGTGGCGACTCACATTAAGTTAAATTTGATTATAGACAGTGTATTGTGTTAACAATTATTGAAATAATTTATTGGAAAAATTGATATTACACAAGTGGATATTACACAAGTGGTATGAATTGAAATATATTTAATTCATGCGAAATTTAGTTTTGCACTACATTGTTCGCTTCAACGACAATTAATGGGAAGAAAAGAAAATTTTTCGCACTTATCCAACCATAACATTAATTAGTAGACTAATGTTAAACTTATGTTTCTAAACTAATTCAATTAAAGCCCCTCTATAGCCATACTTTGCGCTCCTTGTTAAACAGCGATAGAGTTTAAGCATAGCTCGCGTAACTCTTACCAAAACTTGTGAAATCTGTTGTAATTCGAAACTAATAATACCATATAAAAATTATGCATTTATTTTTAAAATAAGAATAGTTACACTATTGTATTATATGTATATTATTACATTTTGAATTATGTTAATTTCGCGATTTTTATTATTTTATATATTTTTATATATATTTCGTTCAAACATTTGAGACTTGAGAGAGAGAGAGAGAGAGAGAGAGAGAGAATTTTTAATTTTATTTTTATGTTAATTATACTGAAATAAAAATACAAAAGAATAGTATTATGATTAATATATTCTCAAAATAAGAAATAATATTTTAATTATTGACAAAAGGAGATGTTTTTCAATTATTATATACGCGGTGATAATCGTAAATGTACCATGTTCTATTTATTTGAATTTTGGAAATGGATAGGAAAATATTATCTTTCTATCACTCGATATACACTAGATATATCTCCAGTATACGTAAAAGCACACGAAACAACTTACATTTGGTTGCAAAGTTAATACCGATCGATAGCGCGAGCCGAAAGAGGCGGTATTAATCGACGATTCTCGAGTTTCGCTCGCGCAAAAATATTATCCTCTCCAGTCTCTATATCGAGGGAGTGCGCGAACAGTTGGCTAAATAGTTAAATTAGATAATAGAGGTAGACAGGGTCGGCACGTGAAATTGGGTCAATTGATTCCTCCTCCACCATCGTTACGGTCTCTTAGTTAACACCCGCTTGGTCAATCAAATCCACCGTGTCCGATGGTGTGTCCGTTCTGCATGATATCGAGATCACTTCGATGGAATAAACGAGTCAAATCCGTACGTTAAAAATTAATTCTCCGAGATTTATCTGAAGCGTTTTCTATTTACTCTTTCAAAAACATAACACTTATTTTCTATCATTTATCAACCACAATACCACATAGACTTCTTTTTGAGCAGTCCTAATTTCTAGTTATCTAAGTTGATGCATAATATAATAGTTGTTTCAACATTTGAACCGGTTGTTCAAGTTGAACAAGTGAAAATTTAATGAATCAAAGTAATCGCAATAGACTTTCTTTTTATTAAGCAGTTCTAATTTCCAATTATATTCATAGTTCAAGTTTGATGCCTGACCTAGTTATATCGCATTTGTACCGTATTTCTACATGGTATAATTATGTGTATAATTTGCTATGTTATCAATGGATAAACGGAAACTTACTGAATTAAGCGAATATGTACTCTACACGTAATGATACACTGATTTACTTGAGAGTACGTTTTAATTAAGAATAACTGCAATATTAAATATTGATTCAACATAATTTATATAAGCGACAAGAAGTTTTCTTTGAAAAAAGTTATTCTTGTGGCTCAGCTGGCTTTTTATCATTCACTAACTGTCGTTTGTTTCTTTCATGCAACTCCGTAACGCTGAGAACTTCGAGTAAGATGCATCATTCATCGTTCGGTTACGGTGCACCCTGCAACAATACTACGATATAGGTATAATAATGACAAATACTATCGTCCGTCCTACTTTTCGAAGCGACATTCACGTTTCCATAAATTCTTAGTTCGTGCGTCCAGAGCAAATCCTTTCCTTATCCTGGCGCAGCGGCATTAAATTCTTGACGAATTTCAAGAGCGCAAGAGGTAAAAGGGGAGAGGAGATCGTCTTCCATTTTACTTACACGAGATCCTCTTACGACGGGAATCAACACGTAGATCGAGGAAACGCTCGCGCGGCTGTAAGAAGAAAAGACATTCCACGGGCTCCCCTCTCGTGGGGCTGATCGAACGTGTACCAAGTCAACCCTATTTTCATCCCTCGAGTCACGAGGTGGTAAATCCTCGGTCCCCCGGGCGAACTTCGGTAAACATCGACGTTAACTTAGAGAAGAGGAACGGATGAATCCCGGATACGGGAGAGAGCGAGAGAGGAGATAATGCAGGGTCCTCGCGAGACGAAGAGAGGCGAGGCGAACCTTATCCGTGGCTGATCTGATGGGAATTAACGTGGTCGAATGTGTGAGGATACATACCGATACTTTACCACATCGCACTGGTTTCGCGAAAACATTCCGTCGTTGTTTTTACAATAGCGTAGTCTTGAATCGTGGATACAGCGAGAATAACGGTAGCTTTTGCAAGGAAATGTTTTTGCGCGATCCGATGTGAGATTGCAGTGTTCGTAGATATCTCAAAAATACGCGTGCACGTTTTTAATAGTAACGTTTTTAATATTATATCCTTGAAGAAATTACGAGACGAGAAAAATTATAAAAAATAGAACTGCGTTACGATTTTTTTATAGATAGAAATTATTAATGTGTCATATTCGGTTTTTTTTTGTGATATTTTCTAAAATTATTTTCAAAAAACTTTTTTTTAAATAATTTTAAAACCTTTTAGGTGGTTTAAAGAAAGAAAAAGAAACATTTTTCTTTTTTATGATTATTTGAAATACTCATTTTTTGCATTATCAAAATGTGTGCAAAATTTATTTTGCAAGATAACAAATTCCGTTACGCCACGTAACTCTGCAATAAGTGCAGTGTAAGTTGGGAACCATCGCCGTGAATTCACGGCACAGTCGAGAGATGGGTAGTCATGCTCTATAAACTCTCTAGTTCCATTAATTAGGTCTCGAACTTTTTATAAGCTTGTTACATCCGATCGATGAGTGTTTACCAAGATGCTGAAGTGATTCGAAGTAGTCTCAAGAATCTGTCTGACAAGTATATAAATCACTGTCTTTCTCAAGAAAGTTGCTACGAAATGCTCTATCTTCGTTCAACTTTATAGACGTTGATAGTGCTGTTGTCTATAATATTTATTGCGACGGAACGCGCACAAGTTAGACAAACGGGTCGTAAACGGTTGTATTGTTACGTATGGAACTTTCGTTTTATCACATGGAAATCCTTCGTGATGCCGATTATAAACAATTAGCGAACGTCATGGTGCACATACTTTATATACCGTTGGTATTACCACGGAAACTTGTTACAATGCCTCATATTGCGCTCTATTTCCCCGTGGAGCGATCACGCGATCGTTATATTTAAATGCGAACAAAACACAGTGCAAGCACTAAAAGTTTTGAAACGCTCAAGTTCAGAAGCTTAGAAGTTAGTTTAATTTTACTATGCGGTTTTGCTCGTCCGCCGCATTGTTTAAAACTATTTCAGGAATAATACTAATTACACGCGAGCAACCGTTCCGTCGCGTTACATCATGCGGTATCTGTTAGTAATTCTCTTGACTCTTCTCTTATGTACCATAAAGATTAAAGAGAGCCTCAGTAGAGAGTTCTATTTTGCTTTGGAGACTCATCTTAAAAGTGGTTACTTCTGACGTTATCAGGTTCCAATTTCCTGCAATTCACTTATATCGCTTAATCAGTAGAACTTGTACATATTTATTAGATGTTGCATCTAAATTGAAATATTTCAATATATCAATATATATTCATTTTGCTAAATAATTTCTAGATAGATATTAATTAAGATTAGTTATGGAAATTTAGTTATGGAAAATTATTAGCTAAAGTTCAATTTAGAGAACGAATCATCTTTGAATATATCTAATTTAATTTGATAACTTATATATAATTTTGATTAAATTTGATTCATTGATGTGTAACATAGATAGCTTAATTAAATTCAATTTAATTAATATTATTTTACACTTCTCTCTGTTCTTAATATATATTCTGATTAAAATTTATTATGTTATCATCTATAATTGTTATTTTGACGAGTATTATAAAACTGGAATAGATAGATTTTGTAACCAATGCTCCTTGCTTAGTCTTCATCCTACCTGTAGTTATAATCATCCTTTTCTTTACCTTTTTTCCGAAAAAATAACCTCCTTCTTCTTCTTTTTTCGTCTTCTTTTTCTTCTTCTTTTTATCTTCTTTATACCTCCGGATCTCTGATCCATTAGATGAATTACAGTTATCATAGCCTAGAATGGTTAAAACCAGATTTTTGCGCCTCTCCGGGGACTCTAGGAAGGTAAAGAATTTTCCAACGAGAGGTAGTATTTTGAATTATTAAAAAAAAACGCATTTTTTTTTGTAAGAAAGCTGTGATATTTTTATTTCAATCCCAAATACAGACTGTGAGATAATGTTTTAAAAACGATATCTAAATGGCCACATTGGCTTTTCTTACAAATGGTCATCCTTTTGACGAAATTTTTCATCACATTTCAGGTTCAATTTCACGAATAACCGATCTAATATTATTTTTAAGCACTTGAATCGAAGGCGGAGCATTAGTGTAGATCTTATCCTTCACGTAATCCGAAAGGAAAAAGTTTAATGGCGTTAAATCGAAATGTGCGAAAATGTGATGACAAATTTCATCAAAAGGATGACCATTTCTAAGAAAAGCCAAAGCCATTTGGCAGACCGTTTTTTAAAACAATCACAGTCTGTATTTGGGATTGGAATAAAAGTATAGTATCTAAGCTTTCTTACAAAAAAATGCGTTTTTTTAATAATTCAAAATACCTCTTGTTGGAAAATTCTTATAATAAATCCTTACAATTTTTTAATCATCCAAAATTTCTGATTTTCTGTGAAGGCTGTGAAGCCTCTGTTGGGACTGTTTATCCTTATCTTTGCAAAAAGGAACAATCCTGTTTTTTCATTTCTACAAATATAACGCGCATGCGGGCGCGTGAGATTGATCGCGAGCGAGCCATGTGTCCAATGTATGTGCTCATAAACCATGCAACGAGAGATTCATCCGTCCGTGACGAATTACACCCTCCTTTCCTACGTTGTTTCCTGTACATGTATAGAAAAGTACCGGAAACCAGTTCCTCTCTACGATACACAGGGGAAAAGAAGAGAAAGGGCATTAAAACACTATGTCGATAGATCGATGCCAGACGCGATTTTGCAAGAAGTATAACGAAGACGCATAAATTCGAATTCGTTAATCTTTATTCAGTTTTTATGACGTTCCTTTGACAGAGAAATTGAGTTTTTCATGCTCCTCATTCAACTTCCTCGATGAAATACCGATATCATCCATCATTACCAAGTGACACCTGGAATTGATACAGTCAGCCTTGATGTGAAGCAATTGTTCGTAACGACAAACTCGAATGAATAGCGCGCTAACAAGGAACGCAGACGCAAATTTAATAATTTAAAATTATTTATGCAGCACTTACCTGCCGCTTTATCACTAATCTTTATACGTAATCTCACGTTTATGTATATGAGTTAAATATAATATTAGTTTAATAAGAGTTAAAATTAACTCTTGTTAAAAAAATATTTATATTATTTAAGGACTATTATTTAAAAAATTATTTCAGAAATTTGTGTTAAATCACTAGGATTGTTAGAGATTTGATCTCGAAGCTTATTGTTTGTATAGAGTAGCGTTAGCTTAACTCGTTTGAACGAAAATCCAATCGCGAAATGGTTTTTCTCATGCAAGCAACGAAGATAATAATCGCGATACGCGGCTTTAACGTACGAACAGTTGGGATTGAGTAAGCATAAAAATATTATCCTCTAAGATGCGACGATAAAAGGTGAAAATTGAATTCCACGCGCTCTCAGCTTAATTTTATTGTCGGTATCACGGATGCCATACGGCGTTTAAAGCTGGTCATTTTAATTACTGCTTTAGGAGCGTTGAGTCCGACAAGAGATCGTGATAGGAGAAAAAGCGAGAAAAGTGGTACCACGAATGTAGGTGATGATAGTGTGCGACTATTTCACGGTAATACTCGACTGTGTCGGGATGCCGAAGCAATTTCACTTTGAGGTATTTCAAATTGCCAGGACTTTTCCTATCCGAGAGGCGTTCCTTTCCCGTATGCGGGTGGGCGCAATGTCGCGTCCGGAAATAAAATCCTTCTGAAACTGGTTGGCGCAGCGGATCAAGCGAATCTGACCAGCTTGGAAACTGCCGTCATCGCTTCTATCTAAAAAGCACACATCGACCAACCGCGAAAGTATCGTTCTCGCCGCATCCGGTGTCTCGCTATTATTGTTTCGCCGTACCATAGAAATCCGTTGCATCCGTCGCGTCCGGAGCACGCGACGTTCATTAGTGAGATTGAACGTTAGCAGAAAACGGAAAGTACGATTGTACTCGAGATACATCGACGAAATCCTTCTCCCGTCGTAATAAACAGTATCGTAGCTGAGATTTCAATTTCGAGTCAATAATGATTCGATTTCCCCCTCGGTGCACGACAATACGACCACGTACAATCTACGACGCATACTTGGTTGGCAAAGGGAGAGACGTTGATTGTGTTCCACTTTATTCTAATAGCGACGCGGTGGAGAGTCTACATGCTTCCCGAAACGTGCGATAGTGTAAAAGCGATATAGAGCTACTGGATATTTACGCCCATAAAACTTCAAAGAGCATAATGGCACGTGCGCTGACCCGTTTGCCTCAATAATCACATCTGATACGCGTTACCTTGAGATTTAATTCTGCTCCGACGTAACGAATGTGACGATCTCAATCACTGCGAATTCTGTATTAAATACAATTCGACTATATACAGAGAATATACATGGGAAGAATAGTTTTGCTGAAGTTTCTAAAATTTTAGATAGATCTGAAAATATCATTTTGTTGGCCTATCAAAATAATTATGTAGAATGTTCAACCTGGTTGTTAGAAAACATTTTTTTCAAAACATTTTATTTAAATTGCTCATCATTTGAGATTCCAACAAAATTATTTTCAAATCTATATCTAGCTAAATTTTTAGATAGATTTAGCAAAATTGTTCTTTCTATATAAAGTTTTAAAAAAATCGACGAAACATAAATATGCAATGCAGAAAGAAATGATAAAATTACAGAATTATTTATTATAGAAAGAATTTATGGAACTAAAAGTGTTTTTGATAAATAATTTATTATTGTTGGATTCATATAAAATAAAACCTTTTTACGATCTAAAAGAAAAACACATATGTAAAGTGAAACGAATTCAAATAAAATTTAAACAAACAAGTTAACTAAAATCATTGTAATATGTGATTTATAATACAAAACTCATATAATACAATAAGAATTAAGCAGATCAAGGATTATTAAACAAAGCTGCCAGAACAGGAATAAATTATTTCAAAGAACGTTCACAAAACATGTTTTTTGTATTATATTATCCAAGCATTACATAAAATCATCATCATCAATTAAAAAATTAATTAGAAGATGAAATAAGCATTAAAATTCTCTTTTTAAAAAAATCGTCTTTATATTCGCGAAACTCAGAGTATTGTGTGTGTGAAAAAAAAAAATTATAAACTAATATACATAAAATTGTGCATGCATGATAATTTATATTAAAGATACAAAGGATTATTTCGCGTTTCAAAATATATTAGAGATTTAAACAATGCTTTTGTCGCGTTACGAGAGAACGTCGACAACGAGAGGATTGATGGTTCCCGCCGGGTAGACACAATTTGCATTTTTGTTCCCGGTCTCGCCACACCTTCATCTTCGTATCCAAATATCATGGCGCTTCGTGGAGCGTTTTCGATGCAATTCGCGCGAAAGAATACCAGCGTGGCTGAAGACGCAGCTCGGAAAATTGCGGGATAGAATGAGGAGTAGGCTACCGCTACCTCTTCATTTTCCGATATCCCTTCTCGTCTCTTCAGAATATTGCTTTTTGTTTTTTTCTTCTCGATGCATTAAAGTAGTTGCAAAACCAACGTCCCTATCATTCCGAGATGGATTTTGTCGTCCTACCATGGCTAAAGTTATTTTTTCAGCGCCAGAATATTGGAAACGTTCATTACAGCGTAATTAAAACTTGGATAAAGCGATAAATATTATTCAAGGAAGTCGTTCACAATTATAGAAGCGGATTTTATTTAGGAACCGAGCTCATTGTGAATTCATAACAATCCACAGCGACTAATCAAGGATTTTTCGAGTAAAATCCTATTATTATGCAAGTTCGGATGAATTCTAATTTTGTTATTATGTACACAGTTTCGAATGTGAATTGATTACATCTATTTGACATAGAAGTGAAAATATTGAAATTGTTTTTTTGTTTTCATTTTATCTCATATTTATCAGATTGTGAAAAAAGATTTTTCTGGCTGATTTAATTTCCTTGACAGTTTGTAAACCGAGTTTGCATCGAACGCTTTATTCATTTACTACATCCTCTTGAAAGTGAATAGGATTACAACGGCGGATGAAATTACATTGAAACGCGGTAATGACTCTTCATTTCCTACTGTCTCTTTGTTTTTGGCACAGGATTATGAGGTACGTTACATTTTTTATTTTGTTTGATTTTTATTCCGTGCTGCAAACAACGAACGAAATAAGTTTGACTGTGTCTATCGCATGGTCCATCGGACATTCGATCATTCGGGAAAAGCGAAAAGTGAGGAGATTTATGTTGAAGTCAGATGAGATGTATTTGACAAAGTATGCTCTTTTATACTTCATGTTAATTATATTTAATTGTATGATAATGTAAACTATTAATTCTGATGATTCCGTGATTTTGCCGGTAAAATGATTGCAGGAGGAATTTATTTTTATTATTACGTAGGACGCGAACTATTCTATTTTATCGCATATTCGAAATATCATTCGTTCGTTACGCATTACAGAGTATATTTTTTTGCACCGAAAAGATGCAGGCGCATTTGATTTATTTCTTTGCGCTACAACCGGCGGAATTTTCACGCTCTGAGATAAACTAGTAACGTTATACGAACACGTATCGATCCGCCTCCCGCTACAATGCATAAAAAGGTACGTCGTCGCAGTCTGTCTCATGCATCATATGCGTCCCTGCAGCTTTAGATGTCGATACGTTTTCATGTTTCGTTTCAAATCCTTCTATTCATTCGAGAGCGGATGGAAATGTGGAAGCGAGTCGCATCTCGTTTTCCGACTTTTTATTTGATACTGGGTATTCACCGAAATATACGAGATTTAATAGTAAAACAGAATTTATTATTAATGAATCTGTTCCATAATAATATAATTACGATATTGTTTAGAGCATTGGAAATTAACTTAACATACTTAACGAATAAAGTATAAATACATTGTAAGGGATCTGATTTCATAATTCACGTGAACTTTAATGAAATTTTAATCTGAAGCTTAATTATCAAGGTGTTATAAAAAAAAACGTTACAAATTTTGTTTATTAATTATTTTAATATTGTTTCGTTAAAGTTACAAAATTGCATGGCACGTTCATCCAATAATTGTATTGCTGTATCGAAATTGAGAAGCAAAAAGTGATGCTATTCAATTAATATTTCATTAAGAAGAACAATTAACTTTATATTTATTAAAAATATATAATCTTATTATTGATTCTTATACCTTAGCTAATGTCATGTCGATATTGGCAACAAATAGGTACAACCGATAGTAGTTTTTTTTTAGAAACAAGACGACAACGAGATTGCAATTATTTTATGAATATATGGCGGGCTAATAATATAATATCATTACTATAATAAAAAACGATGAAATTTTCTTTAACTTGAATGGATTGGTTGATAAGCCGTTTCTGTTCGATTTCTTCGATGGCTTGATTTGAGCGAAGACGAGAGGCCTAGATGAGGATAGACAATCAGCTTACTGCGTAAAATTTCTCTTTATTCCAATACTACAACCTAAGAATGAAACCTAGAGAGTCTTGACGTTTACTTGTTTTCTTTTTTAACATCCCCATGTTCACTAAGCTAAAGTAAAGTACAGGCTGCCCGCTTTCATAAAAATCAATTTTTCCACTTGCAATATATTACGTGGAAATATCTCGAAAAATATTCAGTTGCATTATCACTCGGTATCAGAATTTCTTTTGATGTCCGTAAATTGCAGCACTAAATACGTTTAAAAGATGTCGTTTAAGTTCAGAATAAGTAATGGAAAGAGGAATGATACTCAGTCCTGTACCTAATAGGATGCTATAATTATAGCTCTCGAAAGCGCAATGCACTCTTGCATGATTTCTCAGATACTGGGTGCAGCATCACGTAATTCTTCAGCGCATAATGAGATTAAGTGTCTGACGTCAAGATAAAAATACCAATCATAAAATTTTCATTTCCTTCTACCTTTCTCTCTGGACACATAAATTACTTCTCTTGACTTTTCGTAAATTCTTCGCGATATTTATAAAAATAGCTTTCCATGAATAAAAATATATCGAACTTCCTGGATATCGAATTTCCGGGATAATGGAATAGTCTCGCTTTATAACTACATGTAAACATCGGAGCGAAAAAAGAATAATCTATTTCTATAAAGATAAATCTTATATCACGCGTAACATGAAATTTTCAGCTCGAAGGAGACGAATATCTTCATTTCAATTGCGACGCAATTTTGTTCACATGGCAAATAGGCTCAAAAGCATTAAGAACTTCGAGAATTATATGCCTCATTTACCGTGATCAGCCTTAAAAGTTACACGTCTGGCATCGGGTCTGACTCATTTGTGCAATTGCACTTATCGTGAATGCGAGGTAGCGGAGGTAGTGCGTCTCGTAAAACATAATGCGAGGTGCTTGTGAGGCGCTCTTTAGAAATCGGCTAAATGACGCGACGAGGAAAGTGCATTTTTGCCCTCCATAATATTCATACACTACGGCGACGTTGTTCCGAGAAGTTGCTGAGAATATCGCGTGCATCTCGCGGTGTTTGGGATTCTGGACAGCAAGAGAGTGCCGATGCACAACCCTCGTATCGCCCGGCAGATACATAAAACCTGGCGAGATTGTGTGGTAACTCTCCGCGTAGTGCGGCCGTTGCATCCCTTTTGTGCACGGTTACTCCGAATTTTTTCGCGAACAAAAGTCGCCTGATATAAATTCATGTTGTGCTTTTGGAAATTACAAGCAATGCGGAGCGAAAGAGGGGAATTCCTATCAGGTCATTCTCCGCAGGGCATTTTGTTTCGTTAATGTAGAGAGTTACGCAACGCAATTTCGAAGTGAATCTTTGGAGGGTTTCTCTCTCAATCAGCAACAGATTAGATCATCTCGTTATCGTGCAATATGAGCTGGGCTGAGA
>Ga0157364_1006519_pt1 | contig 12006 bp, 7 predicted proteins | sample AttsexASBM2_FD_111476 | JGI IMG/M metagenome (GOLD analysis project Ga0157364, IMG submission 111476) | Fungus gardens microbial communities from leaf cutter ant in Ribeirão Preto, State of São Paulo, Brazil - Atta sexdens ASBM2 | ecosystem: Host-associated > Fungi > Mycelium > Unclassified ...
CATTAAAAAAACGCCACGAACTTTTTCCCATATCTAATATGTTAATTAAAAGGCAATAATTAATTTATCAACAAACTAAAATAACATAATTCATATAAAAAGAAGTGAATGCAAGTGTTTTAATAAGAATAATTCAAATTTGCAGATGTAACAAAGAAAATTGAATTACATTTTTGACAAAAAGATTTATTATATAATAATTGCGTAAATCCAATAGAGCTTAACCGTTAACTTTAGAGAGTTAAGAAGAAATTAATTCCGAAGCTCCTCGTAAAATCCGTAAAACATTCAACACGAAATCATTTGCATATATGAATAGTAATTAAGTGTACAATGGTTATATTTCTGCAGATAATGCATTTACAAGGACAGTAATCCCGGAAGCAATGATTAATCTATCAGCGTTATTCGAGACTTTCGTAAGAACGTTTTCTTCTTTTCTGCGCGACATCGAGCGGAGATATTAATGGGCGTTTTTAAATATTAAATGCAAGACAATGCTTAATTTAAAGTTTCGCAAGAGATCGCTTGCGACAGCCTTCGCTTCCATTTTCTACAAACCCCGTATCCTTAATCGCGTTTCGTCGTGCCACGTCGCGCTGCATGAGCGGCACGATTCGCTAACCGACGACGGCGCGAAAGGAGCAAATTATATTTTAATAATTATCAGCGTGAAGGACATTCATAAACACATGGAGAACGAGCACCCATATTCCTCCCTCTCGATCCCCCACTACTAGAAAGGTTACGCGCTTTCCCGCACGTAACACGAACACGCGGATTACGCAAGTGACGCGTGTGCGTTAGCCGACTGTCCCAGACAGAGAATGCTGGTCAGATCGCCACTGCAACCGTATCGATAGCCGATCGTTAATTTCCAAGAAGCAGCCCCCGGTTATACCCGGCACACTTTGTCTCGTGGTGGGCCTATAATTGAAACCGGGCCCCTCCCGCGGTTTCTCTCGCTTTCAGGTCCGACGTGTTACACTGTATCAGATCAATCATTAATACGACGGAATTTTCGCCTCTCATACGAAATTGCGCAAATCGTTTCTTCCGCTATTCCCTTTCCCTTTGTCCCGACGCGAGTCGGGATATGAGTTCGCAATAACAGGGGCGTTCGTTTTTGATACTCGAGAAAACGGAAAAAATCTGATATCGCAACTCGACCATCATTCGCAAGAGACTTGCGAGAATTAACTTTTTCTTTTTTCACGGTGTGGATTCGCCGTTTCTGTATTCATCTTTTATACTTTTTTTTAATAATCGACTTTGTAAATTAAAATGAACTGTAAAGTCTTACAATTTTATATACCGAATACAAACATGTTTTATATAATATATCACGGGATTTTATATTATCCTTATATTTCGTTATATAAACATTTTGGCCTGCTTACTTTTTGGAAATATATCTTCTGTACGTTATATTAAGAATTGTTTATATAACGTTTCTTTCTTGAATTTCTTAATAAAGAGACTCTGTTTGACGTATTATGTTATGTTATTGTATTGAAATTAAACCATGATGAAAGTTTGTATTGTCCAATGAACCGAAATCGTATTTCTCAATCAATCTTACACTAGTGTTCGATCTCAAAATTAACAGAGCATGTCACCTGGATGAAAAAGAGATATGCAAAGGGAAAGCGAACAGAAAGAATGTATCAGAACATATCAATGTTGCAGCAAACATTTCTGAATTTCGTACGAATTTATATTTACTGTCGTAATTTTATGCGACACTTCGCTTTCACTTATATATATCGGGACTTATCGGAACTTTCGTTTTCTATCGCGAACGTGCATCGAATTATGAAGTTCTTGTTTTTATCTGTACTTTTTATTTACGTGCAAAAGATATAATTTTATTGTATGTGTTGAAAATTCTTCGACAATTTCAGTACAACTGGCGATATTATCACGTCGTAGTTTTAAACTTTCAAGTAAAGTATTTCCGGTTTCTCTCCTTTATGATTACGTTGTATTAATGCATTAATTAATACTAATCAATCGTTTTTTAAACCAGTTTGAATGCGATTGGCACCGGACATTTCCGGCGAGACATACAATTTTATTTCCGTTAGTTTAGCAATCGAATAAAGATTCTCATTAGCCTCTCGTAGACATTCGGTTAGTCCGCTTTTCCTCATCGTCCCGCTCCATTTAATCCGACTACGTTCCTAAATATGCGTCATCGCGTTTCACGCGTTTTGGAGCACTCGAGAGGGAAAGTATATTGTAAGGCCCGTTTCTTATTTTGATTTCGAAAGTTCGCCGCGAAGGTTACCCAACCCGTTTGATAGCCGACTTTTCTTCGCGCCGCAAAGAACAACTTACACGCCTCTCTCAATAAGGAAATTTCTGGGATAGGAAGAAACGTCAACTTTGCGGAAAAAGAGGATAAATATTTACTAAAATAAATAAATAAATAAATAAAATTCTGTAGCATTGGAGAAAATGAAAAATTCTTTAAATTGCTTTATCTTAATTGGATACCAACACTGATTTGTCGCAATTTTTGACAAAAAAGATTTCTCTCTTCTGGCGAGGCTTCTTTGAATATGCACGAAGACTCCCGAGCGTATTCCGAGAGAAAAAGTTTGGGTGTATTTGAAGAAGAAAGTTACAATTATGCCGAATATCACGGCAGGATTCAGGATTATGTAAAGAATCGCGTTGCGAAATTTACTGAATGACACTCACGCTTATCGCATCATTCCATGTTCTTTTATTCTGCGCCGTGTATTAAATCATTTCCAATGCTCGCCTCCGCGATTGCGTTTATTATTTACTTGAGATTGGAAATGTTGTGAGATCAATCGTATTAACCATATGCGTGACGCAAAAATAAATTGCGTAACGCGGTACCAATAATTAATGAAAAAGCTCGCCAATCTTATATCGCGTGCGCGATCATGAATATGTGGAGGCTGGAAATCTCATGGAAGAGCTATTATTTATCCCAAGTAAAATCTATCCCGCCTATATATTTTCGCGAAGGAGGAACTCATTTCGTGAAAACGCAGCGCATGATCGAATAGCTCGCTGCTTACTTTACCAACTTTCTCTGCATCACAGAATAATGCGCTATATTTTCAATATGGATGTAATTTCAATCGTATTAAAGCTCGATCTGATCGTAATTTCGATGCCATTGAGGAGATACATGATCATTTTCCGATTTACGTTCGAGTATACGATTGGAAACTAGAATCTAGTTAAGGAATATGTACCGGAAAAAAATAAACGTAACCAGGGAAAAATCACGTTTCAGAGATCGAAAATGTATAAAGTCTATAACGGTAAATAAGAATCCTTTTTCACATTCGAATATGATTTCGATGTAATTTCTCCTCGTTATGACACGTTCTCTTTCTAAAACGACCGACTCAATTTGTTACACGGGATCCTTTTTTGTCAGCCGGCTTGACAGGAGAAATGCTCCAATTACGCAATGATATCGTTCCAGTCGGCGGTGCGGTACCGGACGGATCGGAATCGCGATCGCGAAAACGTTATCGTCTCGTGCTGTTTCCAAATCGGTCGTGACCTTCGACTTATTTATGACTGTGCGTTGAAACGAGCTCAGACTTACCCATATTAATGGACGAGCTAAAAATCGTGACCGGACTTCTTCAGCGGTCCCGTCCACTTTCAATTGCGTTACGTCGCGGTACTTTCGAGCGCGTACAAATTCGATCGCGTTATCTTAAAAGTGCATTACCGTAATGGTTTTTGCTAAGTGTTATCGGCATTGCGAGTTTTGTGAAACCTCCCCTCCACCATGAAATTGTGACACGCAATTCCAAGTTTCTCGCACGGCACGAAATATCCCGTGAGACAAAACGTTCATTTTCTTCGTTCTGGCATAACACAGGTAGTCATCTCGGTTATGCTAACACGATTATGCCGTAACTTTCGCAGTACAATAGATCATGATGCGAATAAAATGAATTTGCTTTTGTTCGTACCGTACCAAATTTTGAAAGATGTAAATAATTACAATACTTATAAGAACATTTGACTTGAATAGTAAAAAAATGTTTTCTGTAATTTTTTGAGATACACGATATTATACTTTGTAATTTTAATAAAAAATTTTCTATTCCGCAGATTCCACAAAAATTTGACTCTCAGTTTTCACTTTTTTGAAATGAAAACATGTAAAAATAATTTATAAAATAAATATCAGTAAAGAAGTCCGCTTTACACCAATAATACGCGCGAAATTATGTATCTAAATTATGAAGAACATAAGAGACTCAATATAAATTTTGAGATAAAAAATAAGAGAAGCATCTTACAAGATACATCACCAAGTTTAAGGTCAATTATCTCCTTCGAGATTGCACGTTGTTCGTATTTTTTCATGTATATCCGCATTACTGTCTGAGGGATCTTTACGCGCGCAAAGTACAACCCCCCCGGGGCGTCGGTACACGATCTACAAGGGTAAGGATCGATAAGACGTCGCCGCAAACACGCTCGGTTACTGTTCGTCCGCGTTAACACTTCGTGAAGAGATACGATCATGTACGTGTTCTTTCTTTATCTCTCTTGCCAGAGCTGATTTAACATACCTCCCGGATAAAACCCGGGTCATCTCAGAGGCCGAGAGCTCACATTGCCCTTCGCATCCGGCTGACTCTCATTGCATCGTGTTTGCCACGCAGGAGTGAAGAATTTCTCACGGCTCGTCCGATAAATTAAATTTATAGATAGACGGGAACACGAGAATAGGGAAATAAAAAAATCGAGATATTTTGTACATCAAAAGAAAAGGCGAAATTTTAGCCTGTCTAAGAGAATTATAAAGATTTTCACCACGTTTTTCATATAAAATTTATATTTAATATTATTAAAAGTGCATATTTAATGTTATTAAAAGTTCGAGATATAATATTTTAATAAATGAAAAATATAATCGGAGGCGTTACGACGCTTTTGGCGCTCTACGCTGGAATTTGCTTTTGCGCTCCATTACAAGGATTGTTAAATCTCTGAAGCACCAATCCCCCGCCAACGGCAATGAACTAAAAAAAAAAAAGAAATCTCCACCGATTTGAAAATAATACAGGAATACAAATACAATAAATTTCATATTTTCTTTTGTAATAATATATATATATTTGACGCTTAATGCAGCATACTATTATATTTTCTGGCTTTAGCTTTTGAAAATATTCTGATTACGTCTTCAATTGTTACATAATTAAGATTGATTACGTATTCGCCAATTCTTTTTCAATTGATATCATAGCTAAATCGCATGACCGCGTCTGCGTCATTGTATTTCTCAGATAATTCTTTATTATTTTTAATTTTAAAAAAGATGCCTCTGCAATTGCCACAGATATTGGCATAGTTAATAAAATCTATAATGCTATTGGTAAATTTGAAAAGATTTCCAGAAAACCACTTTTAGCTAATTTATTTAAAATACCAAGTAAAGTAGAGCTTCATATTTACAAGAGTAACACTGTTACAACTATTAAAATTTTGTGCTCCTCCAAATTTTGCCAAAATCCTATGCTGGAACGTACCTGCTTAGTGCCTCGTAATGCCTCCGAATATAATGAATGTAACGAATATCGTATTGTTAGTTTAAATAAAGCATCAGAAAATTTTTTTACACGAATAAAAGTCAATAGTTGTTGCATATTATGAACATACATCCTGACAAGCAAAACAACGCTAATTAGGGAAGCAGATTATTCTCGAACTCTACTTAAGCAACCTACTAATCTATCTTAAACATAATTATTGTAGTTTTGTTCGAGCTACTGCGCATAATAAACTGCAAACGGTTCGGTGAACTCTCGACAACTATCATCCTTATAAACATCAGAACATGCGAGAGAGCTTACGTAACACCTGTTCGTCTTTTCAAGATGATGTGCGCAGCTTAGATGATTGCGATATGGAGGATTGGGAAGACTAACAGTATTAGAGAAGAAAAGATGCAGGACATAAATTTGTACGCGTATCGTTTACGTCATCGAATTAAATTAAAAGCTTAGCGAGAAGAAATGATGTAATCCTTCTTTTCACCAAATACTCAATATATCGTATTTTATATATATTTCTGGATTTTTATTTTAATTTTTACAAATGCATTTTTCAAAAAATATCAAAGAAGAAGAAGAAAATGAATATTTGCAGAAATTTTCTTCGATATCTCTAAACTCGTAACAGATAGATTATAAATAAAATCCTACAAAAAAATACATCTCTTTCACAATTAATCGGAAAGTCAAAGTTGAAGGTTTGATTAACAATTCGACGAGTTTCTTCCAGTGACATAACAACAAAGTACCGTAAGACAATAGCATCAATAAAATACACAAAGTGTATATTATTTTCTCCACATCTCGACGATTCGGCGCTCGTTCCCATCGTGCGTCTCATAGTTTTTGCGCTCTAATTTTATTAGGCTATATACTTAAACGTTATATCATCAGCGTTGGTGAGCGTGGCATCCTCGGCGTTCCTTTCGCGTGTACGACGTACGCAACGAATTAATTTGCATGGCACACACGCACTATACGCCCACCTAAGTATCGTCTCTTCTCCATCTCGTCATCTCTCGAATATAAACTATATATAAGCTTCATAGAAACTTCGATCGAACAGAGAGACATCGTAGATCGCGGATCTCGCTTGATCATCGTGTTTACTTTTCTTGAAACGGATGTCTCGCGCCCTTTCTCCATCGTCTGAATCGCGCGAGCGCTTTCGTGGCACTCAATCGCCCCAGTTATCCCAATGAAAATCCCTTTTCCTTTCATTCGCGAAACGAGGCCGCCCGGATAAGAATTGTATTACGAGCGCAACACGTCTAGAGGGGAAAAAACAGGCTTGTGGTCGTTATATATCGTGGTAACGTAGCAAGCGCGCGCATGCGTTTTGTTTTTCTTGTCATTTTTAACGTATACAATCGTTATGCTGTTGCAGTAGAGGCTTTCCGTGGGAGTGCAAGCGATCGGTCTCACGGAACGATCAAGGTTTTGCATTGCCGATCGTGAGCCGCTCGAGAAAGGAGCGTCCGACAAAGCGGCACCAGTTGTTTTTCTCGCTCTCATAATCCTTTTTTTATTTCTCTCGTCGCGAAACTATCGACGATCCTGCGATAAAATCGCGATATCTTAGGCCTACGAGTGTAAGAAAGTAACGGCTCGTGACGTCGATTTGCCAGAACGTGTGAATCGCGCGAACGCGTGAGAGCTTAACGCTGACTTGCGCGATTAAATTTGCGGAGAGATCCGATCAATGAACTCTCTATTATACAGTTTGATTGTATATACTTTCCTTGGTAATTTAGAGTGAGTCATGGTAATTACGATAGGAGGGTAAATGTTTTGCGTTGAGGCATTTTTCAATTCAATAAACATTATATATGAATTACGAAAGCGTCATAAATCATACTCTTATCTTACGGATATTGAATCACTTATGCCCGTTTCTGCCGTTAATTTAAATTAACTTTAATCTCGGTTCAACTTCATCTTCTAATTCTTAAAATTAGAAAAAGATGAAGAATAAGTGGACCGAGATTAAAGTTAATCTACACTAGTGGAAACGGGTATTAGACTCGATTTTTCATTTTCTGGTTAACTTGTGGTTTACATTTAACTTTATTCAACCTGATGATAAGATTGTGTTTTTCTATATCTGATTAATCATTAAACTGATGATTTTGTAGTGATAACTTTAAAGGTTACTTATTACCAAATCATTTTAATTAGAAAAACAATTTTTTACATTATCATCAGGTTAAGGCTTATACATAGTTTTACCAACGTAAGATTAAGTCGATTTAATTTACTCTTTACTCTCTTTAGAATAAAAAATATGAGGTAAGTTAAAGCAAGATTAAAGTTAATCTACATTGATAGAAATGAACATGAGTCTAATTACAATTTAAATTAAGAAAAACCAGATTTTAAAAAGTTAAACGACTGCCAGAGACGTTGAGTTTCGTTTCGAGGTTTCGTCGACACATTCGCGAACGTAATAAGCACGTGGATGGTTCCGGGTATGCTATCCATAACGATTGAGAACGATGATGGAGAAATAGTCAGGCTTCGCGATTGTATCTGGAGTGAAGGTCGTCGTTGGCGTGGTCGGTACGAAAGGGAAAGATAAAAAAGCGAGCGACGTTTGTTGTGCACAAACTTGTGCTTTCACATAACAACTCGACCATCAAGTTCTTGCGACACGGATGCTTTTTGCATATTAATAATCGCTTTTTGAGCATTATCACGCTCGTCAAGGTCGTGAGGAAAAAAAATATAGAACGGATGATTGACAAAAAAAAAGCGAGCGCGAGAGTCTATAGACAACTGTATAAGACCTATAATCGAGGCTGAATCGCAACAACCTGTTACGCAACAGTGGAATTGTCGACGGGCACACCCATAGCATCCGGAAGCGGGATCGATCGCCTAGTTTCGTTTTGTTGACGAAGGTCGACCGGGTTTAATCTCTCGGGCTTGTCATTGTCGATAATTGAAGATTGATCGACGAGGTCGTTAAAGAAAGCAGCAAAGAGAATGTTGCTATCGTGATACGATAGGTGTAACAAGTGTTGCAGACCGAATCGGTCTGATCGATAACCGTATTTTGAAGGAAAAAAATCGAATTAGACGAATAGATCTGTTGTGATCTAAATATTTCTCTCAACAGATATCGGAGGGACATGAAAGAGTTAAGTCTCTTAGAGTGTCTAGATAATAATCGTCTCGTTTCAAATAGAACGTTTATAGAGAAAGCGAAGGCCGTTCACGAGACGTCGACCTTGATGGCATTTTTCCCCTTCGATGCGAAAATAACGCGAAGGAAAGGGGGTTGATGTGAGTCTCACGCCTTGAAAAAGAAGCGGGTTCCTAGGTGAACGCCAACTCGACGACGCTACGTTCTGAATACCGCAGGATTTTGAAAACCAGATTTTTCTGATCATTTCATTCTACGTAGGAAGCAATAAAAGGAGCGGTGGCGCCAAGCGACATTGCGCTCCTTTTATCTTCGGGCGACCCGACATTTACAATCGCGCCGAAATAAAATCCCGGTTTCGCGCGGAGAATTCTGCATTCTTTTGAGTATAAAGCCGGGTTGATGATCTCGCTCTTAAAATTTTTTTCGTTCCTCGATCTATTTCTTTTTGCAGACTGATAAAACGAGATTGAGAGGCCCATAAATCGGAATAGCACTTGAAACGATTTGAGCAGTCATGGAACGGATTGCAAATTGCACTGCATCTCGTTATCCTGATTATTTCGAGTAATGCGGCCGTCTTGTCTCGAAAGCGAATCACAATTAATCTAGACCGATTAGATCGCAACGGACCTTGAATCTCTTAACGTAGGATGAATCTGACATGGCGTGGCGCGCCATTGCCCAATTAGAATATTATGGCAATTCCTGATTATGCACTGGAGACAGATAAGTAAGTGCATAAGTATCTTAATCGCACTATCATTACTCTCGATTGTCTGCGAGAGATGACGACGCGCCAACGGTATTATTCACGTCGAAGGCAAAGTGTCGTTTTTCGAAGCTTTCTCCCGTAACACGCCGACATCTGCAGACACGAATCTCTCAATGCTCAGTAGTTATCTTTATCCCGAAATGCTATAAGATTATTTTATCTGAATTAGAAATTGTAAAAATTCACACATATTATTAAGTCTAAGACCTGAATCGATCATGGCCTTTTTTACTCATTTGTGTTGAACATTTCTCGGTCTATTTTTATAATATATACATATGTATAAGATTATAAATTATAATTAGAGAATAATATATATGTAAAAGATTTTATTATATATATATATGCGTGTAAGATTATAAATAAATTATAAATTATAATTAGAGAATATATAATATATATAATATATATATATATAATATATAATAGAGAATATATAATATATATGTATAAGATTATAAATTATAATTAGAGAATAATTAAAATTAAAAATAATTTAAAATAGAACCATAAATAAAATTATATAGAAAATTTGGCAATTCACAAAAATGTTGCTAAAAAGATTATAATAAATTACAGAATAATGTTATTTCAGTACTGACATTTTAAAGTCGAGTCTTTCTCACGCAAATCGATTCGACGTAATATCCAGATAAATAAACACAGACAGACGAAATCGTGCTTTAATTACACAAATTTTGCGAGGCATTCTATTTTGCAATTGTATGAAATCGTCCGCATTCTTCTTAATACGGATAAAAAATCCACAAACGGCGTGTTTCTGTTCTTCATTTCGGATAATAATTCATAGTTCGTCTTCACCCAGAGATTTTCTTAAGCAATAACACAATCCATTTTGCAACTGGCAATCTTACCAATTACCTCCCAACAACCTTTCGCGTCTGCTCTCTCGAGTTGAGACGTTTGATTACGCTGCTCCTAATAATCGGTACGCAGAGATCCATTTTTCACCCGCACGACCTAAAAGTGAATTTCGTCAGCGAACGATTTTCCACAATAAAAATGGGCGATGGATATCTTTATTTCCAGCAGTAATTTTTCTTTTTTAAATGCCTCATATAAGAATTTCAAAAATATTAGCCTTTATTAATCTTTAGGATTATTAATGTCCTGCACGTTTCTTTTCTTCGAAAAATTAAGCGCATCAAGTAATTAGTTATATCATTTATATGATTAATCATTAATTACTTAATGTGCAGTTTTTCGAAGAAAAGAAATGTGCAGGACATTAATAATCCAATTGTTTTTTAAACACATAACCTTATAAATATTTTCTAAAAATGTTCAAGTATATGTCAAAATCACTTAATAATTTTTGTATATTGAATAAAATTTAGCCGGAGAATAATCCATTGTGTGTAATAAAGGACTGAAAGGAGGAAAATTATCGTGTGTACTAAAGATTAAATTAAGATTTTTCTTGTTGACAACCAGAAACATTATCATGGAAAATAATGCCGTATAAAACCGTTCATTCGCCACGACGTTCCCGTAATCGTTCACGCGCACGTGCGAAAGTCGCGTAAGCCGGATTTCGCTCCAGCTGTTCTCGATGGAGGTGGACTTGGACGCGAGGCAGCCTACGGGAAAGGTGAAACCTCGTTTCTCGTCTGCGCTGGCAATTTCGAGGGCACGCGTTTTGTTTACTCTTCTAAAGCATTGATGCCTATCGCCGATCAATCGCCGGATGAGACGAAGTAAATATTTTTTATTAACTCATATTGCCATAAAATTATACTGTGGATAATAAAAAAATTAAATGCGTCCAGATTTACGATCGTATATCCTATTAATTTGAAATTAGTTCTTTTGAAAGGCAAATCATTAAGTCACATAAATAATAAAATGTATGTGTTGAAGAAATTAAAAAAATTAGGTTAGATCATTGATTTTTCAAATCTGATATATTTTCAGTGAAGAAAGAGAGACTTAAACAACTTATTAAATGCATGTTTAAAATGCAGTAATTAATATTTCTGTTTGTTTTCTATTTATATTTGATATTCGAAAAATCAAGTAATCTGTGTTAAATTCATGACTTTAAAACAATTTAAATTATTTGCATTTAATTTCAATTTACTCAAAATATGACCTTCAAATGTCGTTTCAAAATTAAATAACTCATGCACAACTGATTTCGCATGACGTGGGAATAAAGTGATGTAATAACTAATAAGCCGAGGTTGCAAAATTAATTCGATCAATGAAGCGTAATAGAAGAGACGAAATCTCTCATTTCTAATTACGGCATGAATGTGAATCACGTAACTATAGGAGCTAATAAGTTACAGCCTTTAAAAATATGAACATGTAACTTTTTACATCTGTTATAATTTTATTATTTATCCACGTGACATGTTCTAGTAATAACCTTAGTATTATGTATGAAAATAAAATTTTAGATCCTGCATAGTAAAAAAAATTGAAATATAATACTTTGTATTGTAATTTTGATGTTGTTTACGTAGAATTTCGAGAAAAACTCGTTGGTGTAG
>Ga0157364_1006520_pt1 | contig 12006 bp, 12 predicted proteins | sample AttsexASBM2_FD_111476 | JGI IMG/M metagenome (GOLD analysis project Ga0157364, IMG submission 111476) | Fungus gardens microbial communities from leaf cutter ant in Ribeirão Preto, State of São Paulo, Brazil - Atta sexdens ASBM2 | ecosystem: Host-associated > Fungi > Mycelium > Unclassified ...
GTTTCTATGGGGTTATGTTGACAGATGCCCAAGTTTATTGTATGACGTCTATGATCTATTTATTTCGATCACCACTTACCGCTAAAGCCATCTATAGGAAAACGGCGGAAGCAAAGTTGTGCACCTAATATATTTTTCAATTTTTCTTCTCGCCTTTATATGTTTTATAATTTGAAGAGTTTGAAAATTTTTTTTACAATAAACATACCTTTTTTTTGTTGGTATAATGCTATGAATTTTTTAAGTCTCAGGTCGAGTTTATCATAGCTCTTTCAAATCGAATCAAAAGAATGAATTTGCCAAATATAGTAAAGTTCTCTTTAACAGAAGAATATAACCTAGCGAAGGAATATATTACGATTTGAATATTATGATTTAAATCTGTATCTGAACGAGTATAATTTTTATGTCATTAATTATAACATTTTGATAATATTTTGAAAGTCGGTAGTTGGTCTCACCAATTTCATTACTGTTGGAGCATGTTTGTCTTCATTTAGGTATTCACGATATTCAATATATGTTTCTTTTGATGTAACATCATCCATAGATATTTTTCATTATATCATTGCGGCAAGTGTCATAATTAGTTGTAATAATATTTTATGTTACAAATCCAGCGAAATGTGATGGCGTTATCATAAAATCCAAGTGAATTTATATTTCAACATTTTCTTCAATATAGTTATCAAAAAGCTGTGCATTTTTCGCAAATAATTGATCTTCATCTTCATATTGTACAGAGGAATTGTTTGCATTCTTTTTCTACTGTTTTAATAAGATGATTTGGTTTATTTATAAGAGATTCATTTTCTGGACATTGAACATTCATCACTTACTTCGATATGTCCTGTGGAAAGTTTCTAAAAAAAATTCGGACCATTCTTGAATCTGGATTAGGATTAAATCTGTTGCGTTGTCTCAATGTAGAGAATAAATGCTTTACTGAATCTTAATTACACAGTGCTGTTGTAAGTTCAAATTCTTCAAATTCATTTGCAAGACTTGCGTAAATATCAAGAATAGTTCGTATGTTTAAGCCTTTCATACATTGTTGTGATATTTTTCTTTTTGATTTTGATCACCTTGAGCACCATTCAATAAAGTCTGTTATTAGAACAATTAAATCGGGATTTTTGGAAGACAATGGCCGATTTCTATCAAATCTAATTTTCATATTGTAACTAAATTGCAAGTATCGATAATCTTATTCATACGTTCTGCAAAATTCGCAGTTTCTTTCTAAGTTTCAGTATTTAATTCTTTTTCATGACCAGCTGTTTTTATCGCAGTTGCGTAAGTATGATTAAATAACTGAAAAACTCTAACATTCATCGCTTCGAAAATATTTGGACATAAATGCTTTTCTGTTATATGAGGTAGCAAATGTGATTTTCCTTTTGTGATATTATCAATACGTCATGTCATTTCGAAATCTAAATATGATGCAATTATTTTTCCATCACAATAAATGTTTGTATCCTCAAATAACTTGCTAATCGTTTTATTAATTATGGGAAATCATATGAAACATAATATTTTTTTCTCATTATGAATGAAATATGGTTTTTGTGAATCAATATCTAGTAAAGCATAAGCACTTTGGTTACTTGTGCCTTGATCACAAGTTAGAAATCGTACATCAGCACCTGTCTCACTCAATCTATCTAGACATTCTTTCAATAATGTTACTATGTCTTCTGCTTTCTTACACTTTCCCGGTAGGAAATATGCTGCAAGTTGACGCCATGAATGATATGCATTTTAACTGTCGAAACAAAATACAAAAATACATCGAATTTTGTCCATTTTTCTTTCTAAAGGTTCAAAGATCAACAAGACTATCTATTATATCATATTTATTATATCATATTTTAGCGAATATTACTCAAAACTTTTTATTGACATTTCAACCTACTTTAAAGCACACACTATTTCCTCTGGTGGCAAATGAGAAATGAGAAATTATTTCTTTCAATTTTTGGAATATAAAATCACAAAATCCCGATATAATATCAAATTCACCTATCCATCTCCTAATAGTTTGTTGTCTTGGAAAGTTGCAATCTGCTTTTCTTAAGCGACAATGCATTAGGAGAATAAAAATATAATTGTTTCGATAGATTTTGTTTTCCTCTGTGTATGGTGCATGTAGTATATGCAATTGCAAAAATTGATCATAGCTTTTGCAACAGAGATATATTTTGCTCATTTACTAATTTTTTAAAAATATTTTTCCTCTGTTTTTTTTTAATTTCGCATTTTCTAGCTATATATAAGCTATATATAAGTGATATTTTAAAACCCTTACCTATTTCGCAATTTAATAATCTAAGATTGTAAAAAATTAATTTTCTTCTCAATCAATTATATACTCTATTGACTTTGTTTAAAAGCCGTTATTTGAAGAGTATCAATTTTTTTTTGTTCGATTATTTTTTTTAATTTTTCTATTTCCTTGATTTACAAAAGCATGCAAAATTCTTCGAGACTTCTTCAGATGCAGATTGCTCAATATTCATCTATTCCATATTTTTCCTCACACATGTCAAAATATAAATGTGCTGGTTTATATGTTTTTAGTGAAAGCTCTTGAAATGCTCATTTATTATTACATTTATTATTATTATTTATTATTATCGGAAATATATTGTTCAGCATTCTTCTCAGATTGCTCTGTTTATTATTAAATGCTTGTTTATTAAATTTTTTTTCTATCAAATTCTTCTGAATTTTTTTGAGCAATACTTAAATCGTATGTGATTGGTACTATATTACATTTTAATGCTTTTCATCTTTACTGTTAAAATTTCTGAAGTAAAATGATCTTCACACAATCCAGCACGACGAAGAGCACTAGGGGATCACTTTTCTAAACTAGTATTTCCTGTAATAATAATAAAATAAACATATTGAAAATTACAATTTTACACTGCTAAAATTAGGGTATCACACTTAGTGTATCACACTAAGTAAATTTTTACTTAGTAAATTTTTGTTACTTTTAAACTGTAATTATTTAGCAAATAATTGATGTAAAAAGAGATTAAAAAAGGATTTTTTAGGGCGAACTTTTTACTAAGATACTTTTGTTAAATTTTCATTCATCAATAATGTTCAAAGATGTGGTCAGTTAGGAACTAAATTTTAGAAATCTAAAATCTTGAGACATGCAGTCTTTCACCGACTAACAAAAAAATTGTCGAACATAGTTATTAATATCATTCTAAAGTACTAAATGATTCTAATTATGTTCGACAATTTTTGTTTTTGCACTTTCAAATGAAAAAGAAGACTTTGTACTGCACTGATTATTTAGCGAGATATAATAATTTAAAGTAACTCCTGATTTTTTATGATTTCAGTACGGCGATACCGCCGTATTTATGTGCTTGATGTGCACACACGCACGCAGGCACGCACGCATGCATAATGTGCAAAATCAATCAAGCAATCCATCTGTGATGCACATTGAATCATAGGTTATATAAATGCCGGCAATAATGTGCTGAAATCATAAAAAATAAAAAAAATATTTAAAATTATCATATCTCACTAAATAATCAGCGAAGGACAAAATTTTTTCTTCATTTTTAAATGAAGAAAAAAATTCATATTTTAAGATGATATCAATTATGTTTATCAATTTTTTTATTGATTAATAGAAAACTGCAAATTTCAAAAGCTTTTAAATGTCTCAAATATGTTTTTATTCAAAACTGATCACGCCTTTAAATATTAAACTAAATAAAAATTGAACAAAATTACTTTAGCACAGAATTACAGTACAGAATTTGCCCTGTAATTTGCCTTTTAATCTTTTTTTATGTTAATTATTTGAAGAGTATTTACACTTTAAAGACGAGTAAAAATTTATTGACAAAAATGATGTCCTAATTTATTATATTTTAGCAGTATATATTGAAATAAGTAAAATTTTGAAGTACATTGAAATATCAATCTGAAAAAGATTAGCATCTCCTTAGTAGCACAATTTGTTAACATAATAGTGGAAATATATTTCCGATTGATATTAATGTTCAAGGATGTATCTATTATAAAATTGCAACACAAAAAATAAAAAAATGTCATAGACATTATTATATCGTAACGTTTGAATATCTAAATTTCAGTACATTTCTCTTCGTTTTGTTAATACATTTTTGTTTCTCTTTATTCTTATTATGTAACATCATAATATTTATTTGCAAAGAAGTTGATAGTTTTGAGGGGAGTTTTGTTAACATTTGAATATTTCATTATTCTGTTTTCTTTTTTTATATATAGGCATTTTTCTCTTCGAAATCGAAAATATTATTATATAATAACACCAAAAATAATAATTATTATATAATATTATATAAAAATTAAAAAAAAATTAATACATAAAAATAAAGTGAATAAAATTCTTATTCGCATCATTATAAAATCACTGTTACGTTTCAATATTTTATTTATTAAATTAATTCCAAATTGGATCTAATGCGAATAATATTGCATTACACAAAATGTTAATTAGATTATATTTTTTATTATAACATTTATCTCGGTTCCTCTATTCTAACATAAGTGCGCATCGCACGATATCGAGATGACAAATTATTATAATGAAAAATATACTAAAAAATTATGTTAGAATTTATATTAAAATTTATCTTACTAAATTAAGCATTTAAAAAGCTTTACATTTTAGATTTACGTATTTCGAAATTAATTTTCAATGGTGGGGAATCGAGTTTATTAACGTATATTTTGTGTTGCATAATATGTCTATTTGGAATGATAATATTGAAAGATATAAGAATTGATTCTCGCACTTCGTCTTCACTATCATTAGTTTGCGCTTAATTAAATGTATAATGCGAATATAACGTTATCTCGTAGGAAATAATCAAATACATTGATCACGATTGTTTTCGATCGAGCGTTCCGGAGCTCGAAGACCTATGCTACAGTATACACAGCGCAACTCTCCTGATTATATGTTGTTCAAAAGTGTGCATGGGTGAAATAAATAAATTATCGGATAACGCTATCTAAATTTCTATCTCACTTCTTTTTTTTTCGTTCTTTCTTTCAGGGCCATTTAAATCGAGTAGCTGAAATACGGATCAAAGATAGAAGAAAAGAAAATCATGATTAATTAGTTCAATTTAGTTTATTGCGAAGTTTTATGAAAAAGATTATATGTTAACAGAGTAATAGACATAAAATATGATTTTATACGATATAGTAGACATAACATAAAAAAAATATAATACAATAGTCATTAGTTTGCAAATGGGCATCAGCAAAATTGCTGTTACAAAGACCACTACAGCAACAAAATTGGAAATAAGATAATAATGCAATGAGAGGTGAACCATTAACTGAAATCACACACTTACATTCACGCACATACATACACATATATACCTATAAACATATCAATTTCGTCAGTCTCGCTTAAATACTATGATATATATAATTACTGGATTGCTTTCGTTTTAGCTAGAAATCTGCGTTCTATGTGATGCAATTCTAATAATTTACTAAACGCAAGCGATCTAGCAAGAAAACAAGCATCATATGCTGCAATCGTTAATTAAAATATTTTTACAGTATAATATTTGTATCATGCAATTTATAATTTTATATTTTCTTATTTTTGTATTTTTTTTATTTTGCAATGCATTACAATTATAAATCTATTTCTTTAGTTTTATTATATTTAGATTATGTTACGCCCTTGCCATGCCGATTCCATGGATCGCCGCTCGCGAAGTATCGAAGGTCGTATTGTCCAACAAAACTATTGTGTCCGGGCATCCGAGAGACTCGCAGAAACGCTCTCGCGAACGCGTTCACGCACTTCCGCTCGCAGAAATGAATAACACGAATATGACGGAATGAAGGAAAAGAGTTTATTTAGGAAAGGACACAGTCACACGTAAAAAGCTCAAATCACACGAACGTAAATAGAATCAGCGAATCGAGAGACATGTCCGAGCGCAGCTCGACTCACATCCCAATCTGCCGATCTTGTTAAAATAACAGAATGGTTCGTTGCCGAGTGACACTATCTTCGGTACTTCGCGAGCCGCGATCCACGGAATCGGCATAGCAAAGGCGTAACACTGCCCCCCTTCTCTTAAATTGTTGTCCCAACAATTATGGTTCTTCCAAGGCTCTCAAAGAAATTCGGAGTTTCCTCCCGATCAATTTCTTGCTCCCTACTGTACTATTGTAACAGTTTTCTGGAGCTTTGGTCTTCTTGAGGTCCAACTTTCTCCTCGAGGTTTATTCTTGAGATCTTCTTCCCTTCCGGGCAGGATTCCTCTTCAGTTCTTCTCCGGAAAGTAGCTACTCCCCCTAGAATGAAATCCACTACAGGGCATCCCCCCGTCTTCGTGAAGGGAACACTAGGATCCTCTTGCTTCTTCCCTTCTTCTTCTCTTTTCGAAAAGGGGGAAGGAAAACAAAAAAAAATGATTTACCGTACTTCTGCTCCCAATCCCCGCCTCGGTATCTGTCTTCCGTCCCGCGGAAAAACCACGGCTCAAAAACCGCGGGCGTGGCGATCTTAAAAAAAAAAGATTTGACGAGTTCCTAGCCAATGTCGCTCCATCCGTTAGACTCCTCTTGACACCGCTTCCTCAGCCGGACTCTTCGCCGCTGTTGATGTTGCAGCATATCAGAAGTGGTACATCTTCCTCACGTTGAGTGACAAGCCCACGAAGGTTGCAGTACCGCCAAAGTGAATCCAAACAGATATTCGGCATTTCTGTAACTAAAAGGAGTTACAACCGCGCGGCTTGCACTATAAAATAAATTCACATTAATAAGTTAAGTGACATTAATACAAGGCTCTGCTTTATTGAATTGACTTGTCTATTTAATTTATTCCACGGGCCTTTCAAGATACGGTGCCAACCTGTTTGTACGTACAATTTTATTTTTATACCTGTTCGACTTGCGAATGCAGTAAACAATATCACTAAGTTTCCTTTCCACACCATAAGAACTTTCCCAGTTACTCTGCAATTTAGGAGTTTTCCCTCTTTGAGGATTGTATAATCAAACCTTTTGACCCATTTTAAAATGAATCTGCCTGGCCTTCTGATTTTAGTTCGAAAAGATTTAATATCGATCCGTTTCCTAACTTGATCGTGAATTTCTTCTAACTTTTTCTTTATTTTACTTAAATAATCGTTCGTTGAATTCCCTACTTCATACTTAGAGGGGTTTTCTTCGGAGTAGGTTCCTACAGGAAGCCTAAGATCTTGAGCAAAAACTCCGCCGGAGTTACACCAATGGCCTTATGTTTGGAAGGTATATATGCCAACAGATACATCGGAATCCAATGATCCCAATTTTTTTTATTTTTATCGATAAATTTTGCCAGATAATTTAGAATTAATCTGATGCTGCATTCTTGACTATCCGACTGGGGGTGCAGAGCAGATGTTCTCATCTTCTTAATTCCAAGCAATTGCGATAATTCCTGAAAAATCTTAGATTCGAAATTTCTCCCTTGATCCGTGTAGATTTTCAATGGAATCCCATGTTTTAAGATAACCTGATTCAAGAAAATATTTGCAGTTGAAATTGAGTACTCCAAGTATTTTACTTCTCAACGAAGAAGATACACTTTTAGAATTAATTTTTAAATTTACTTCCCGCATACGGCTCAAAACTTTTCTTAAATTTTTGACCATTTCCTCAAAATTTTTACCAAAAATAATAATGTCATCTAAATACACTTAACAACTTTTTGAGAAAAACTTTTGCAAGATTTGCTCCAGTGCTCAAATGTAACTGGAGCATTACACAAATCGAAGAGCATCATTCTAAATTGTCTTAATCCGGTTCCAATAGAGAATGCCATCTTTTCTTTCTCTGGTCGAATCTTAATTTGCCAATATCCGCTTTTTAAATGTACAAAATGTATATTTAAATGTACAATATCAAAAGTTACCTGAGAATTAATTGAAGATGTCGTCTATTCTGGATAAGGGATAAGAATCTTTGGTAGTAACATCATTTAGCTTACGGTAATCAGTGCAAAATCTTATTGTCCTTTTTGCTTACTAATATGGCTGGAGACTTGATTCTTCAATTACACCTTGTTTTCTCATGTCTTAATAATTTTATTAATTTCCTTTCTCATATTAATAGGAATTCCACGAGGAACCTGTTTGATGGGGAGAAAATCTTTTACATGAATTACATATTCCCCAATTCCCTTTCAATTCCCAGCAACAATTTTCTCAGCAAATATATCATGAAATTCGATAAAAAGTTTTGCAAAGAGTTCCTTCTGTGATTGATTTAAGTATTTAGAATCTTTCTCAAAGAGACTTCTTAAATTCGATGGAATATTAAAAGACTCTTCTACTCGACAACATTGAACATCATCTTTTACTATTTCTTTCTGATTATGAAAGATAGACTCGAAGATATTTCCCAAATTAATTTTTTCAAGGAAATCAACACCAAGAATACAATCATTGTTAATTTTTGCAACATAGGAATCTCAACTAAATAATTCCCAAGTCGAACTGTAGTATACATTTTATAACCAATTGTAACTTTCTCGCCCGCGGGATATGTCAAATTACAATTATTTATTTTAATTCTGAACTCATCTGATCCCATCAAATTATTATTTAAAATAGAGATATCAGAGCCAGTGTTAATTCTAAAGGTACAACGCTTATTGTTTATCTCCCCTTCGAAACAGAAATTCATTGAATTATACTTAAATCTATTCATCCTAAAAGAACATTGATTAGTGACAAGATTACATTGATTATCAATATCACAAAAACATTATTCATTAATATAACAAATATTTTTCGGAGTTCCCTCTATCTCAGTCGAGCTCATCCCGCAGAGCTCGACTATTCCTTGTTTACCGAACCACCCAACTATCCAACTATTCGATCGGAACCAACCATCCGATTGGAAATGCCCCTCTTTATCGCACTCCCAGCACTCCTTTCCACTTTCATTTCCTCTCTTAAAATTTTTTCCTTTTTCAAATTTTATAAATTTATTTTTATTAAATTTTCCTTCCTTTTTATTATTTATTAAGTTGATTTTCTTCCCCCTTATCAGAGTTGCTAAAATTCTCTTCTTTCTTTTTCCCAAAATTAAAATTATTATCTTTTTTACATTGAAAACTATTTTCTTGTATTAATTTGATCGTTTTTGCCCTCTCGATCGCAATTCTTAGAGATGTTGCTCCTTCTAACTGAAGCGCTTTCTTTATGAATCCATCGGATAAAGCGGAGACGACTGCGCGCACGCGACTTTGTCACATATTGAGTCAAAACATTTCGGATATGCTAATTGAAATAATCTTTAGATTGTTTGAGCCGAAAGAAGCAATATTTTCTCCAAATTTCTGCTTATGATTTGTGAATTGAGAGTAATAATTCTGTAACGATTGCGCTTCGCCGAAACGTAACTCTAATCTTGATTTTAACTCTGAAAAATCTAAATTCTCTAGGTTTTGTACGCTTTCCAACACCGCGCGCGCTTTTCTTCTTAAACATGACGCTAAAACGGCAACCTTCGTCTCCATCCTCCAGCGGTTCGCACGTGCAATCAAGTCAAATTAGGCAAGGAATTCCACTTCCGTCATATGTGTCCGGCTTTAACCTAACGTTTATTTCCTCACGAAGCGAAATACGGGATTCCACGCGCTCACACATATTCGTGTCATTTCCATCGCCCGCAAAAAATCGCGTAATATTGCGAAGTGAGATACACGATTCAACGCATTCTTACGTGTTCGTGCCGTTTGCGCTGCCCAAAAAAAATCGCGTAACATCGCAGTCGCGCGCGTTTGCGATAAATTTTCATTATCAGAAGGATCTGAGCGTTTCCGCGAAATTCCTCCTGTAGCCGCTGAATCTCGGCGTCACGTTATCGCAGAGACTCCATGTAATCGGTACGCTGGTGTTCCTCATGCATCTATCGTATCTCAGCGTTGTGTTGTCGTGACGATTCTGCATATTCGGCCCGTGCGTGTCGTTGTTCCTCTCGTAGCTGTTGCACTTCTCGCAAAACAGTCTGAAGAGCGATCGTCATAGGTGACATTTCCTGTGACATCCTCATGATTGACACAGCAGGAGATTGCTCTGTAGCAATCATTTTCCTTTTCCGAGCAGTTGACGCATAGCACGTATTGAATGTCTAAGCGGACGAGCCTCCAAACTATTACGTTCGAGCGTCCGACTCGCAAAGACGCTTTCGCGAACGCGTTCACGCATGCAGAAATGAACAACACGGATATAATGGAAAGAAGGAAAAGAGTTTATTTAGGAAAGGACACAGAACACAGTCTCAAGTAAACTCAAAGCACACGAACGCAGATGGAATCAGCGGATCGAGAGACAAGTCCGAACACAGTGACAGCTCGCATCCCAATCTGTCGATTTTGTTACCATAAAATAACAGAGCGGCTCGTTACCGGACGACACGACCTTCAATACTTCGCGATGATTCACGGAATCAGCATGGCAAGAGCGTAACAATATATAGAGAACTTACTTATTTCGCTCCATTTTGGGAAACATTAACATCAAAGACCGATAGAGAGTTGCGCGACTGTATATATTGTGCCTATGCGCTGGCAGATTTGATTGTTTTGTTGAAATCGATTATTTTTAATGTAACTTTTTAACCTCTAAAAAATGTATATCTTCTGCCAAAAAGTTAATCTTTTTTATAACAAATTTTGATAATGGGGAAAATTTTCGCTCAATTTTTCCATGTTTTGAAACATTTAAGGCTATTATTCAGATTCCCACCCGAATGCCACCCAGGGATTCGAGTCTCTTAGTCATCGTAAGATAAAAGAAAAACGTATACGAAAAATTAAGAAAATGCTATATATTATACATAACGTATACCGTAGTATTTTCTAGACTTTCTATACGTTTCTTTTACAATGAGTTAGAGAATCGAAGTTCTGGAATCTCTTTATTATTGTGTACCGAACGTTAAAACAAGGATGACATGACATCCTTGTTTTAACGTTCGGTACACAATAATAGAGAGATTCCAGGACTTCGATTCTTACATCCAGGGAGTACTCGAAGCATATCATCCTGAGCACGCTCTGAGCGAATTTGCTGAAAGCTGTGTGCATATATATGTTAACTTACCACTACGTAAATAATGTCTCGCATCTGTTTGTTGTGGAAATCTATATATATATTTTACATGAGACAGTTGTCTGTTTACGCAATCCTTACATACACTTACTATAAAATTTTATTATATTAAATATTATTATCATTATTTCTTTTATCTTATTTTCTTTCTTTCACCTTTATAAAAACAGCTCACAAAATCACTTTTTTCAAACGCAAATTAAATTCGATAGACACATGCACGAAAACATCTAACAATCGTAATAATACGACGGAAACGCGGATCTCGCTTCAATATATCTACGGTGACCACAACTGAATGTTGACTGTTAGATTTCGCCGCTATTTGAAAAACAAAGGCTCTCCAAACAAATGAAAATCTGCATCTTAGGCTGTGTTTGAAAATAACACTCGCGAATACCCCATGAAGCTCATTCTATGTGACGCGCTATTCGCGAGTATTATTTGTAGAATTGATAAATAACATATTTTAAAACATACTTAATTGATGTTTTGAATATGTTTTTAAATGTTTTTTTTTTTAATATTGTATTTTAAAACGTACTTGAAGCATTAAAAACATGTTTAAAAAGAAACATAACGTTTTATTTAAAAAAAAACATTAGTCTTTAATCTTTACCAACCCTGATTATTTGTCTTTGTTTAATACTTGATAAACAACAAGAAATATTATTTTTAAGAGTTAGGAATGTCAAATGGAAAGCAGTTCATGTATTATTTTAGTAAAAAGTCAAATATTAAATCATCAAAATATTAGGTGGTGCTTTCGAACGTAATCTTTTATCGTTATATGTCTAACTTCATACACACACACACACACACACACACACACACACACACA
>Ga0157364_1006521_pt1 | contig 12005 bp, 5 predicted proteins | sample AttsexASBM2_FD_111476 | JGI IMG/M metagenome (GOLD analysis project Ga0157364, IMG submission 111476) | Fungus gardens microbial communities from leaf cutter ant in Ribeirão Preto, State of São Paulo, Brazil - Atta sexdens ASBM2 | ecosystem: Host-associated > Fungi > Mycelium > Unclassified ...
CGGTTATTAGTAGTCTGAAATTAACAATGTTATGCATTATTGCAAGGAGGAAACATACAATTCTTTAACCCTCTGGAACTGACGCCAAAATCTGTATAATACAATTGACGTTGGGTCTATAAAACTCATTTAATTAAAAGGTTAGGTCATTTAAAAGCATTAATTAATTTTTTGTTAAATATTTTTAATTTTGTTTATTAGTTTAACTATCTACGCTTTATTGAGAACTGTATCATTGTTTATACTTATTCATAATTGTATTGTTTTTCATATTTTACTTTTATTTTTAATATTGTGTAATTTTTAATTTTCTTTTATTATTTAATTATACTATTTATTTATTTATATTTAATTTGAAATAATTGATATAAAAAAAATGAATACTGAATATATTTAATAAATTGAATAATTTAAAATTATAAATGTAAACTTAAAGAAACTTAAAGAAAATTGAATTATTTAACATTTTTTAAATTTATAGTTAAGTGAATCCACAATAAACTCATCATCTTTGAAGGATTAATATCCCAAATAAATATCCCAAAATAAAAACAAAGCATAAGATATAAACCATAGATTATCAATTATTTTTATAAATTATATAAGTAATAAGACATAAAAAAATTGAGATATTCGCTGATGTGCGAATCGGAGATGGATTTCAAATAATATATAATACAATCTTTGACGGATGACAATTGCATTTCTCACAAATAGACATCTCACGCAACCCCGTCGGGGTTTATTGCCGGACGAGAGATCTTCTGTCCGCGTACGCTACAATTTAAGTTATCCGGAGTTCTCGCGTTTCCCAAGCAGCGCTGCGTCGGCTCTAGAAAACACAAAGGGGTGTCCATTTGCCATCTGATAATAATTGGAAAAGTTATCGTCGGGATGGAGTTTTGCCCGCAACTAACATTTTCTCTCGAAACTATTCCGGCCGATGTAAAATGGAGAAACTTTCGCATCAAGGAATAACTTCCGCCGCTTTTGAATGATATTACTTCTTTCCGCCCGCAAATTCCCAGGAAGTGCCTCCGCGGCTTCTCGGAGGGACTTAAACGCGCCCAGTGATTTGTCTGGGCGGGAAGAGGAGAGCTTTCCACCGCCGTCGTGTATACCGAGGCGCGTTACTCCTGAGAAGAGAAACTTGTTGTTCGTGAAATATAGAATATTTAATCTGTCGGATGGTGGGTTCCGCTTGGTGGTTTCACTCTAAAACCGTATCTTGAGGTGCTGGTTCAAGCAGCTTTGATAGCGTTACCGTTTCGAGAACTAAGGTGCTTTTAGAGGGCGGAATCATGGATCCCCAAAGTGTTAAATGATAACAATCGCTGAGCGAATTTGCGTCGAGGATCAGAAAGATGGCGAGACATTCGGTTCTTCACGGAGTCGCATTAAGCTTGATCTGCGATAAAGACTCCATGACCGTCCGCAGAGTAGAATTTATATCTTGGAAATTGCAATTTTAACTTTAATTCCGAGTTCTTTCGCGAATTCTCGGATAATTTTTCTTTAGAAAAGATCATAAAATATCATCAGTTTTTTAATATTAACTATTAAATAGTATTTAGTTAAAATTTTTAATTAAAAAGTTGTATTAACTGTAAAATTAAAACTATCATAAACTTGATAACGCGCGTTGATAGTTTATGATTGAGTGAATGAAAAATAAGATTTTGTTATTTAATTGCATCTAAAAATGTCGAAAATTCTTTATCGTTTAAAATCAGTGTTCTTATTTTAACTGAGGAAAAAATTATTATCCAAGCACATTTCTATTTATTATCTTTATTATATAATTATGCAAGAAAATATAATTATATCACAATTATGATACGTTATATAAATAGTGATTATCGAGTGATTATCATTTATTATAAACAGAGGCGAAAAATTAAGAATAGTAAAATTGCAAAATTTTTATTTTGCCTCACTGAAGAATATCGGAATAAAGTCGCAGTTTGCAGCTAAACTTGATTGCAGTTAAATAAACTGCTCGTGAGTTTGTCATTCGAGTCTTTTTAATCGAATATTGTGACGATCACGTAATTCTGCCTTGGGAAAAGGAGGATAAGAAATAAAAATTTTCTCGAGGATCTGCCAAAATGATGACTACGTAATTTTTTTTAGCGCAAAGCAATGATGTTTGATTGGTTAAAATTCACGTGAAATTTGAAAGGTTGAAATATGAAAATTGAGAAAGTTCACTGATGATCGCATGATTGACTCCGGAGACAGATGTGTGCCATCGACAGAACGCAGATCACTTGCGAAGCGCAAGTAACTTGCAGGGCATGCTTGAAGATTTTATAGAAAGTTGAATTATCCTTCAATCTTTCCCTCAATCCAGCAAATCCTTCAACGAAAGGAAAATTCCATCAAAATCTCGATATATAGTGGAAATGAATGTTGTTATTCTGCAATAATAGAAGAAATTCGGTGAACGTCCTTATTATTCGCTAGTGATAAATTCAGATTCAAAGAGAACGGGCGAACAACCGGAGTCACTGTTAATTTTCGATACATTTGCGGGAACGGAAAATCGACAGATACGCCGAAGCTTATGCGCCGCGCACGGCACATCGCGAATCCGACGCTTTCATTACCCAGCCAAATTGAATTTCACGAGGATTGTGTTACTTTGCCGCCTCGCGGCTCCGCTATTTCCATTTTGGTCAACTATCCACGAATATAATGCCGTAGCAGTACCCCAAATGTTCAGTTCGTTTATTGCTACTTGACGGTGGCTTGGTAAGAAGAAAATGAGATTGCAACGATACGTGAATGATTTCCCAGCGAAAACAAAAGAGAAATCAGGCCAAACATATGTGTATTAAAGGCGAATAAAACGGCATTTATATCTCTTTGGTTGATGCTTTGAATTAGCAAAAACTCCACATGCAAATAATTTTTTTAAGGAAACGCGACGATATACTACAAAATATCATATTTATTTTTCATTACATATACTGATATGTGAATTTTATAAATTTTTTTAAATAATCACTATTTAAATAATCACTATTCAACATATCGTTTATATTTTAAAGTATCGATTTTAATGTATTTGGGAACAATATATACTATAGAACAATATATACTATAAAAAAGGTTTTTTAATTAAATTCATTCAACAATGTCTTTAGCGAACATACTAAGAGATTTTATTAAAAGATGATTTTATGGAAAGACTCCTTTTTAATACGCGTTGAACACATATTTATCGATCGCTTTGAAATTCTCGTTTTTCATAGCAAAAATACTCATTGTTTCGTGACAAAAAAAAAAACGTTTCAGGAAACGAATGAAAGAGCGTTTCAATCACGTCCCTAACGGCGTTCGAGAGCATCCGCACCCCGACGCGTTAAATAATCGTCGTGTCGGTCGCCGATTGTGATCGCGTTATTACTTTCAATCGACGTAATCCGGAGCGCCAATCGCGGCCACATTGTGCCAGGGCACGCACTGACGAGTTGACGCGTCATTTACGGAAATTGTAAACGCTATGAAATTCTCGCGGCTCGCGTACAGAGCGGATCGACGAGGAGAAGGATTAACGATCGACATCGCGCGCATCGCGTCGCTCCAGTCACTCGGAACCGCCAATAGCGCGGGAATCCAATCGGACCTTGGTATTCCGGTTGTGTCCTGCCACCGTTACTACTGTTGCCGAGCTCCACTCGGTCAAGAGTGATTTTTCGCAATCAATAACTTTGCTGTTTACGCATCGTTTCCTGTGTACCGCCGCTCTCTTCACTGCCCCCGCGGGCGCGGCGTTGTAATTACATTTGCACCGTGCGGCGCGGCGCCGCAAAGCTTTCAGAATTCTCCTGACGGAATTTCATCGATCCACCACCCGTTGGTATTGGTACGATCATAGAGGCGACCGGTCGTTGGCACATATATAATAAACGGGGCGACTCCATTGCTAGACGAAGGACGGCACGGCGCGACCGACTATTTGTTGCTTCTTTGAACGTTTAATTAAACTCGTGCGCGGATGCAAGCCAATTTCTCTTATTTCATTCGATTCTCCCGACCACGCCGGCAAGTAGAAACGAGTATCGCTTCTGTAACAACCCTTCCTTTCTCATGTCGCATGCTGTTACCTAGACGTGTTATATATACGAAACTGCACATAAATCTGATCTTCACCGTCTACTTGGAAGAGAAATTATTTTGTCTGCAAATTTATAACAAGCATATAGATAATATCTTTTTAATTATGTTTACAAACTTGCAATATACATATACATATTATATGCTAACAGAATATTTAAAATAAAATTATTCTCAAAAGAAATACATAATTATATTTAAGCAAAAAAGATTTTATATTTTTTTATGTATTGAATTTCTATTATTTCTACACTGTATTTTGCAAATGAAACTTAATTACACTGATTTTGTACAAACGTTTCGTATCCTAGAAAGTCATAAAGTATTGCATATAAAATTGCAATTAATATTTAATATTCTACGTTTATTATAATTCTTAGATATTTTTCCTACGAGTGAATAGAATGTTTTTTGGATTATTGTTATATTAAAATGATTGGACTAAAAATTAATTACGAAAGATCCGAGTTTAAATCTTGGCTGAGATAATATTTTTTGCAATAAAATTATTTACAGGTCTCAAGACGCTCAGTATCATATTATTATCTTTCTAAGATGTCCTTTGATGATTTAATTAATATTATTAAATTGTCAATTTAATCTGTAATATTATTCTCTAATTCTGTTAGAATTGCATTTTAAGATTGAAAATTAAATTTAAATTTGTCAATTATTTGAAATTCAATTATTAAAAATTCAGCTCGATTATTTGAGGCCTTTATTGCCTGTTTATTGTATATTCACATTGCAGTCTTCAGTACTTTGTGTTGAAAAATTATTAATTTAACAAATAATAAAGACACAGTTTAATAATAATTTATTCGTATAGTAGTTGGAGAGGCATCTTCGTCTTTTAGAAAATCGAGGTTTTGTCCACCTAGGTACAACTACATGTCATGCCACTGTGTCGCTCGACACGTTCACCGAAGCGTAACACAGTTCGAGCCAGCAGAATTTCAAAACGACGGACATTTCCGCCGCAATGTCTAGCGCTGCTTCGGCCGTGACACTGCACAAATGTGTGGCATCGGTTTTTCGTGCGTACTCACCACACTCCGCGTCGCGCAAAAGAATCTCCCTGATACGATGCGACGTGGCGGCGGCGCAAAAAGGAAATGCATTTTGACACGGAGCACAACCAAGCGGAAGTTTAAATGCATTTCTAAAAACCACGGAGAAACTTTCAGCCTCACGTCGTCCACGTTCGTCGTGGGAAAAATTAAAAAATATAACTTGTTAAAACTATACAGTAGCGGAAAAAAGTTTAATCCTGTATTCAAAAGAGTAGTCTCTCAAGAATATAACATTTCTTGCAAAATGCAGTACGCCAATTCTCTAATTCTCTGTTTATTTTCATTATGTACTTTTATTTTTTCATGTACCATATCTTTTGCATTTAAAAAAAAATGAATGTGACAATTTTGTTACGTTTAACTAGAGTAATCCTCAGGTAAAAGATGGACCATTCAAACAACTTTTGATTGGCCATATTTAGAACAGCGCTTAAGATGAAATGAGATGTATTTATCTCATTCTATCTTAAGTTTGATCCATCATATTTATTTCATTTAACCAATCTATAATACGCAAAGGATGCTTTTGAAGGATCTAAAAATTTAATTCGATATAGATGTGCAAATAATTTTGGATCATCAAAATAATGTTATCAAAATTATGTAGGACACTCAAATTAATATATTATAAGAATGTCAAAACTTTTTGCAGCATTGCTAATCATTTCTACAGAATTATTTTGCTGACCCAGTAAAATTATTTTTAGATTTGTGTTTAGTTGAATTTTTAGATTTTTCGTATACCTGAGGATCTCTACATTTAACTTGTCATTATCATATTTACTTTCACATAATAATCTTTGGGCATTAAATAATTTAATATAATCTTTCTTGTTTCAGATGTCAACTGTTTCCAAAAGTATTATTGAATCACGTTATACAAGGAGTATTCAGAAATCGCAGTGAGGTAAGTCGTTTTTTAATAAATTATTACAATATAAAGTCAAGAAACTATGAATATACATATTCTCGAAATATATGTGATCGCAGTAATAATCGGCTTTAGTACTGTAATCGTACTCCATCTGCGCAAATGAAGTAATATAGTACACATTTCCAGCGATTACATGGATAATGATTGATCGCTCGCTTATTGAAATTCATTACAATAATAAACTGCTCTATTATTATCATGGATTTATTAACGCAATATATTAATGAATCATTCTTTCTGCGTGATCAATAATTGCATCACATATTGCGTGCGACACAAAGCCATTATTCGTTTGTTCAAGTGCATCTTGTCTAGAAAAAACAATTAATGGAAATCGTTTCGCATAACTCGTATCCTTTGTTTTTTTTGTTACAGGATTCCTGACTGCTGCGACTTTTCTCTCTACTTATTATCAGAAGCATTTTTTACTATTGCAATGTAACCCGTAACACGGTGTCCGAATAAATAAGCGGTTATTCGTATTTTTGAAAATCGTGATAGCTTCGTAGTGAGCAAATGTAATTAGCGCGAGAAAAAAAGCAAATTGGAGCATATTACCTGTAACTCGTATTGCAACGAAATAACGTTTTTTCCTCTTTCTACTCGATGATAGTTTAATCGACGATAATCGATTTATTCAAGTTCTTCGGTAATTCTCTTGTTTAGTCGAAAGCGGAGATCGATGTACATAGCGAGAGTTTTGTATATTTGTAAAATAGATAGGGCATTTTATTATAAATATATATATAAATATAAATATAAATATAAATACATAAACAATAAAGTTATTTATATATATTTTAATCACAAAAGGTAAAGCGTACTTCTTTTTCTCATCCTGGCACACTCGGGCGATTTGCTTCGCCGTCGCCGTCGTCCGCGTCTCATTGTTCCGTTAAGCGGCGGGGCGGACGGACTGACCGGTAGATTACGACGCTTAATTTTAAATTCTATCAGCCGTTGCGTGTATAATGTATATCCATTTGTACAAAGTTACGTGAGAGCATTAATATCATTAACATCGACGAACGGCCGATTCGTTTATTTGAACCTTCCGCCCCGCGAAGGTCAACGTCAAGTCGGCAGCAAGTCAACGGCGAAGTCAACGCCAAAAGCATTTAAATATTATTACATCCGGCATAACATTCGCCGCCGCGCGTTACTATGGCGCGCGTCGATGATTAATAGAGATACTCCGCGTAGCGTGACGTCGAGTAATATGTGCGCATTGTAATAATAATAACTCAGTACGAGAGGCATAAATTCGCGGATGGGTTAATTAGTACAAATTACTGCGGTATCAATTCTCGCCTGCTGTTATATTGCAAGCGGTCCGGCGTGGCGTAGTCGCGCGGATCGGTGAATTAATTTTGTTAAGTCATGTCTTGCGACGCCGAGAATTGTAGAGAGCTCACCGAACGAAATCGAGACTATGTGTAAATATTAGTTTTCTGTTGTATTGATGTACCATAATTGTATTAAAAGCTAATGTCCCATTTGTAAATGTTGCTGCCCGTCGAGGCAGCAGCAATTAACGGAGATTATTTGCGTTTCGCAATAAAAGAAAAGGCTACAGTGACAACAATGGCGTCCTTAACTTACCCAGAAACGAATTCTTTACCCGGGAAAAATATTTAATTGTTCTTTCCTTAACTTTGTTACACGATCTTTCGGTATTGAAATATCTTTTTCTTCCATGCACAGCGATGTCTGCTTTGTAATAAAGTTAAATACAAAGAAAACTTGTTTATTTTATATACATATATATACATATATTTCACTGTTTCACTTTTCAGATGTTATTGGATCGTTGGAAGGCACCAAAGACGTCTTAACAGGTTTTAGATTAAGAGATACGTAAAATATTCCTCCGAAAGAAACTACCGTAACGTTTTTTGATTCGAAATTTTCCTCACACTTTTATACATATTGTACATATTGTACGCTTTCTACAACATATCAAAAAGGAAATCTTCGCGCAGTTCTATTATACGACTTGATGAGGAGCTGTTCGCATACCTGGAAAGCAGTTTCATATTTTTGAAATTATTTAAATCCTGAGAAAAAAATTATGGAACTGTACATGGCTGGCAGCGTAATAATATTCCAAGAAATTTTAATATCTTCAATCTTCCTGCTATCGACAGTCACCGAGTGCCAAGTAGGTATTTTTTTTTTTTTACGCTTTTAAAGATCAGCACAAAATGGAGAGCAATTAAATCTTTTAATCGAAACAAAATATGCATAATGGTTAGAACTTATTGCAGAATATTTTTAAAATGTCAATTGTAAATTTGTAAGATTTTTAAACAAACTTGGAATTTTTCAACCTTTCCTAATAATGAAATTTTAAAAATTAAACTTTTAGCTTTATATTCAAGTAAATAGCCGTAACGATGATATGTAAAGTTGGAAGAGAAGAAACAAGTATAGAGTGAAAAAAAAGAAATTTTTATTGTCAAGATGAAGGTAGACCTACATTAAAGGGAACAATTCCTATTGTCGACTTATAAAAGCGAGCCATGCGAATCGCTTTCGCGATATCCGCGAATGAATGCAATGCGAGATCGATCGCGATACAATGGCGACAGATCGCTCCTTCGTGCGGGCTCACCTTTCGGCTCTCGATCCTCGTCTCTCTCTCCCGCCCCACTTTTGGTTGCCATTTGTGTCGTGCAATGGAGTGCACTGGTCCTGACAGCACTTCAGTCCCCCTGCTTTCGCTTTGTCCGCCGCTCCGCTCCGACAATGAGACTCGGCTTCGCGATATGAATGAATCCTTCCCAAGCCCCGGGTACATCCCCCTCGGGCTGGAAGTGCTGCAGGTCCCCTCCCCCTCCCCACGCACATCCGATTCCCGGCGTACCGGGAATACCGCCCAGAGCACTGCCAGAGCCCGCTCATATTTCCTCCAATAAAGTCAAACGTTCTCAGGCATGACCCCTTCCGGCGAATCAACTGGCGATTCGTCCATATCGACACCTCAGGCGCCTTTCGAGCGGTACGTATCTTATGTGTTTCATTTCATGAAAATGATATTTCGAGACTAGGGCTCCTTCAAGATTATTTTCATAATAGATATCTAGATATTATAGATTAAGCGAGCTCATTGTAATTTAGTTTGCGTTATGAAAATTATCTTACTTTTGAGCTTAAATCTGATAGATTTTTTTTTACTTTGAAATTACAATTTTTCAAGACTGGTTTTATTTCTTGTAATTAATTTATTTCTTTTAATATTAAACGTTACACGGTGTGAGAAGTAATTTAATAACGCTCTTTTTAGAGAAATAAAAAACGGATACATTTATACTATTTACAGAAACTGATTGTATTATAAACGGTGTAAATATAATAACTCTAATTTACGTAACGTGATAAATCGACGCACATATTTTCAAAGATAAAATAAATATATACTTCAAACAGGAAGCGAATATGAACAAAAGCGACTTTTTTTTAAAGAGCACCTGTATAAAAGTTGCAGGTTTATTTATACCTATCTAATGGATTCTATCGAGCTTTCCCGGAGTTTTTTCAGATGTGCTTTAACGTTCATGTCAATTTTGTTATTCGCTCGATCCATTAGCGCTCAACATCACACCCATGCGACGCTCAGTTTTCGCCAATTGCGATATTTTCATTTCACGCTGCTTGCATCCTCCAAAAACATACATTCGTACGCTTTCATTTCTTGTAAGGATCTTAGGCCCAACGCATGCGCGCGATACAAACTATATTAACATCGCATAAAACCAGGGAATTGCGGCGAAATTTATGTGGTTATTTGTCCCCCCAGGTAGCTGTTATATACGTCAAGGCGAATGGACTATAACGGTGGTCTATATATCTTCCCTTTGGTAGGTTGTTTTCTTTTCTCCCTTCGTCTCTCCTCGGCGTCAAGCCCCAACGAAAAAGGGCTCGAAGGCACGAAGGGCGAGGTCGCCGTCTGGCCAGGAGCCTGAAAACGGTACCAGATAATAAGACGACCATTTTTTCTTATTTTCGGTAAAGCACGCGAATACTGATTTATTTCATAGCACGCGCAAAAGTCGTCGACGCCAAAAGTATATTCCATTTCCTCGACGTCGCGGCCATCGCTCGAGATACCAGGCAGATATGGCGGGCACAGGGGGCATCTCGTCTCGCATCTAGCTGACGTTGATGTTCATTTAATGATAATGTCGACTATCGCTTTTCTCCTCCTTCTTCTTTCCCGGTTGGAAATACTTTTCTCGATCGGGAGATCGAGACTGTCGATATCCATTGCTGGCGTCTGCGTCTTTCTTGTTTGTTCCATCTGCTATATCGCCGCGTTCGTGGTATTTTCAAATGCATGATGAACGAGCTTTCATTATCATTACGTCTCCGCGCGGATAACTCAATCTGATCGATCGCCATATCTCATCCCTATCTCACGTCGATCCGGCTGTTATTAACTGCTGACGCAACAAGAACGCTAGGCGACTTTACGGCTACTAAAAGTTGCGCGAAAGACTAATTAAGACGCGGGCAATCATTATGCGGTATAAAGAACGGTCGAGATTAATTGCTGAAGTTCCGCGCTTGCATGAGGCGAAGAGTCGACGAGGAGCGCACTCTCTCTTTCGTTGCTCGAGCACGGTGCAATAATAGCGTAAATTGCAACGTAATGAATACAGCCTGACAGAAAGTAACGAAGCTCGTCGGCCACTTCTCTATTCCGCTTGTGACATGATCTACAGCGAATAGAGACGGCAGCATATAACGTATGCACGCCGTTGGATGCGTGAGAAGTATGAGCGTTAAAAGCGACGCGCTTTATTTGTCCTCGCATTCTCGCAAATTAATTAGTTTCATCGTATGTCAGTATTTGTACACCGTGATTGTATTTTTATAATTTTAACATAATTTCCTTTTTCATGTAATGAGAGATAAATTTATTTTAGAGACAAACAGCTTCGTATCTAAAATGATGTAACGTTGTTGTTGAATTAAAAGACATTGATTTTCTCAAATTAATTAACGTATTGTCTTTCCTGCAATAATTCCTTCTTATAATATAAATGAACTATTTCTTAGCGATTTCAATTCGAGGAATGCAATTAAATGTCGTACAATTTGGTCAGTTCCGTGAAAAGTAAATTTATTTTATTACGACGATAAAGCAAAATCTCTCACAGTTAATTTGTATTGGGAATAGAACGGTCGTTAGAACTCGGATCTACGTGAATCGCAAATAATTATTTACGACAATCACTAACGTAAACTCGTGCTTCATCGGTAGACAGGGAACGAGGAAGTACTGAATTATTTAGCAGGATTAATGTACTTCGTAGTCGTCGAGTTACCGTGACGTAGATATTACGTAGGCGCGAGGTACAGGAGATAGGTTTTCAAGCAAATCCGCGAGCCGGATCCAAGGTACACGTTCGACGCTGCTGAGCGGTCCGCGTGCAGCGTACGTTCCGTAATGCATCTTCTACAATCTGCTTAGACGTGTGCGCCGCATAATGTAGAAGCCTGCTGTGCGGCTTAACGTAAGTAAAGCGATTGGAGCAAAAGAAAGTAATAAGAATAATTATTCCCTCGTCAAGAACGATATTCTCGCACGACATACATGGAGTGCGTGCTGTATGTCGTAACTATATTTCGCAATTAATGTCTATATAAATTTTAACCGAAATATATGCGGACAATATAAAGTTGAGCAAGGATTTCTCTTCTTTAATTAAATTTTTTCTCAATAATCTAAATTCGTACGTATTGTTTAAGCATTTTGAATGAAAAGAAAGAGATACAATTGTGGAAATTATAATTCTCCGAAATTGACGATGGTTTTACTGAACCTACTCAATTATAAAAGTCAAAAATATCAATTCAATTTTCTGCATATA
>Ga0157364_1006522_pt1 | contig 12004 bp, 7 predicted proteins | sample AttsexASBM2_FD_111476 | JGI IMG/M metagenome (GOLD analysis project Ga0157364, IMG submission 111476) | Fungus gardens microbial communities from leaf cutter ant in Ribeirão Preto, State of São Paulo, Brazil - Atta sexdens ASBM2 | ecosystem: Host-associated > Fungi > Mycelium > Unclassified ...
TACGCACGCACGCACGCACGCACGCACGCACGCACGCACGCACACACATATATGTATATTTAGCGGAATTTACAACGATAAATTATACAACGATAAATTGTATATATCAATAGTCACAAACTAGAAATTATAAGTATAATGATTTCATTGTTAAAGGCGGAAAATTTACTATTTTAGAAAAACTTTATTCTTGAATCCTTCATAACGTGACTGAAAAAGTAAGATATTGAGATAAAAAGAATACATTTTGTAGAGGAACAATACACTCATGACTTCTGATTACAATTTTGAAATAACATTAATCTTTTTTTACAAGAGCATTTTAAATATAACAAAAGAGCCATTTTTGCACATTAAATCTCAGTTATTTCGAAAATCTGACGTGCTAGTAAAATTTAATTTGCGATATCGTTTTCAACATCCAAAAATTTAAAAAATACCTTATCCGATTAAAAGAAACATTTTTTTGTAAATTAATATTATCTTTATTCATAGTTTATGAATGTAGCACCAAATTTATTTATTGACACTACGATTTTATCGACAGTAGCGAAAATGTGATACGTAGTTCACATCAATTTATAAATGTTGATGCCGCTAGCATACGATGATTTTCATCTGTTCACACGAAGAAAACCATCATGTTCCCCCTCTTAAGTTTCTCTCTACTGTAACTTTCAAGCCTTATAACTTGAAAAGTGCTTAATGAAAAATGACTTTGTTATAGTATTTTGAAGAGCTTTTGACACCAGTTGTTAGATTCTATCGTCAAAAATAGGCATTCCATTAAAAAAAAATCGATTTTATTTTAACCTGACCATGGCGACAATTTAAAGTCAAATGGATGTTATCAGTGAATAGATTTTTTTAACCCAACTTTTGTTTGACAATGAAACATTTTTCTAAAAAATGTTTTGCTTTTGAGATATTCGACCGTTTCCAAATTTTTGATACACTCTGCTTATATGTGTACTTTAATCGATAATTATACTAATCTAAGAAAAAATTATCTTGAATCAGATCAAAGGCTATTTCAAAATGTGTTACACTAATATTGAATCTCTCTTTCTCTCTCTCTCTCTCTCTTTTTCTTTCTCACTCAGAAATAATAATTTTTGTGTGTGGTCAAGTGGTGAATAAAAGTGTTGAAAGGATGCTCAAATTTTAGGGTTTTCTCCTGGAATAGCGATGAGTATTGTTTTCTTTGGAGTATGGAAGATAGTGGGCATGTGAAATATATTTCTGTCCGACTGATTAGTTTTTGCACAAGTAGACATTAAAAGATCAGTGCTGATATGCTAACGTATAAGTTAGCGATCAGTGCTGACAGTGTTGATTGGTAATTAGTGAGAGTTATCAACATGGACAATGAATATACCGAGTATCGATGCTCGGCATATAAGAAAGCAACAACAAATCTAGTTGTGACGTGCAAGATCTGTGATAAACTTTTTTATCATCCTGGATATGTGATGAAATAGGATTTATGATAAGATTCAAAAATTAATGGCATTCGTTAGTCCTTTTGAAAAATTTTTGATTACAATGATAAAAAAGATATGAAGAAGACATCGACATACACAGGAAGCAGCAGAGGAAGGCTAGGGTCCACAGGATCCACGAGTTTGCTTAGTATTTAACATAAAAATTGATTGTCATTGGATTATCAAAACTGTGAAAAAAATAAAAGATGAAGTAGTAGGAAGCAAGAAGGAAATTAAAAAGATGATCAAGGAAGTAATTCGAGAAGAAATGGGAAATTTTAAGCAAGATCTAGAAGTTTTGAAAAAATGATACAAGGGGAAGTATATGGATCAAACAGAAGATATACAAAGAAGCTATAACGAAGCAATCAAAGATAAAAAGAAAAAAATATAATAACTATCAAACTCAAAGTGCAGCAAGAAAGTAAAGTTATCAAAAAATTGATAAAAGAAAAGATAGATATAAAACAAATAGAAGTGAGAATAATGAAAATGAAAAAAGGAAGCAACGGAACAGTCATCATGGGTTGCGAGACTGAAAAAGAGTTGGAAAAGTTAAAGACCATAATGAAAAGTTAAAGGCCAAGCTGAGTGAAAATTTTAAAATTATAGAATCTCCAAGGATAAAATCTAAAATAAAAGTCATCAACATTGGTGAAGAAGCATACAAATTGGATGATGATAAATTATTAGCTACGATCAAAAAGCAAAACAGAATTGATGCAAAAAAGAAGGGTTTTTATATAAGAATAGTGAAAAAAATAATGAAAGAGAAGAGTAAGGATAATAGTCAAGAAGAGTAGGAAATGAATGTTCTATAATAATTTAATGAAGAAACATGATTTGTTATTGAGAAAAGAAAAACAAAATGTAGGATAGAAAAAATATCTTATATTTAATTATATTAATGTTAAGAAATGTTTCAAATGCTGAGGTTATTACCATATTGCGAAAAATTGTACACGGAATGAAACATGCCATAAATTGCAGGAAATTATAAAAAACGATGGAATGTACAGAAACAAGGAAAAGATGTGTTAATTGTAAAAGATGTGTTTAAAAATAAGATCTATAACTTGAAGATTAATGATGAACATGATACCTTTAATAAGGAATGTCCAACATTGAAGAGGGTTTACATGAAGAGAAGAAGAGAGCTAGCTGGAAGAATGCTAAATAGCAACCATGGAAGGAAGCGGAGCTAATATTATACACGAATGTATAAAGTTTGATGATACGTAAGGATGAGATATGGCATTAGATTATGAAGGAAATTAATCCTGCGATCATAGCATGTCGGAGATCAGACTGATAGCTAAAATTGAAGATACCGAAGTAAATGTGTCAGGTTATAGCAAGCTTAGATGTGATGCCGAAAGTAGGAGTACAGAAGGAGTGATTTTGTATGTAAGAGTTTGTTGTATGGAACGATATTAAGTACGATATATTATTGGTGAGAAAATTATTACTATTAGTGAGAAAATTAGTATTGAATTGTTGGTGTATTACAAAAGAAATAAAAGAGAAATTGTACAAAGATGTGATAATGATGTGTCATTCATCGAGTGCATCACACGATGATTTTATTAGATTTATGAAGGACATAATAGAAAAATTATTAATAAAAGAATGTATAGTATTATATTAGATGATTTTATGAAAATTTGTTCTATACAAAGAAGTTGCAAACGACAATGTTGAGTTTAGGAATGAAACAGTATGTAGATAGGCCAACAAGAATTACGAAGGATAGTCGAACAATGATAAATTTAGTTTTTGCTAATAAGAAGTTACGAGTGCAAGTAACCATGAGCCTAAAATAACAGACCAACATGCGTGATTAAAAATGAAACTAAATGCAAATAACTTTGTGAATAAATAAAGAAAATTTTACGTTAGGAATTATAATGGATTTAACATAGATAAATTTAACATAGATAAATTTATTAGATAGTAGGAAATAAGTTACAACGAAATCAAGATCCCAACGTAAATATAAAAGCACAAAAATTTGTTAATAATATAGTAGATGCGCACCTAGGGAAAATTAAAAATTCCGAAAATATGGAGAATAAAAGATAGTTTTCGGATGAGATAAGAGAGGCAGCTGTTAAAAGAGATGTGGCATACAGAAATACGTTGTGTAATAATACGGAGCATAATTGACTACAGTTTAAAAGTGAAAGAAATATAGTCAAATTAGAGCAAAAAAAAAGTATTATGATAGATCTAAATAGAGGGAACCCCACAACTATGTGGAAAACCTTGAAAGAAGTAATAAGAAACGAATCAGTTGGTCTAAGAAAGGCAGAGAACATAGATTTTGAAATATTAGATAACATTGAAAGGTGCAATATAGCCGATAAATTTAATATGTATTACATACAAAGTATTAGTATTATAATATAATAAATTCAATAAAGGGGGGTAATAAATCTAGTGATATGTGTAAAAAAGTTATTTATATAATTAATAATAGAGGACCAATAGATAATTTGAAATGGTCGCTATTAGAGCAATTAGAGAAAATCGTTATGGGATTATCAAAAAAGATGGATACAAATAACTAGTGACATATTAAGAGTCGCATTTTATAATAAAAAACGTGTTTATTGATATAATAAATAAAGCTCCTTAAGGAAAGGTTACTGAAGCTGGAAAACACGATTATACCGATTCCTAAATAGAAAAAATTAAAAATCAAGTAATTATAGACCTATTAATATACTACCAATATTTGAGAAAGTATTAGAGACAGTTGTAAAAAAACAAATTGAAGAATTTCTGGAAAACAATAATATTATAACAGAACATCAGGTTTTAGAAAATAATGTGAAATAGCGATCCAAACCATTATAAATCAGTGAAAGAAAAATGGTAGAAGTAATTTTTATGGATCTTAAGCATTCGAAACAATAGATAGAGAAAGGTTATTAGGGAAATTATATCAGTATGGATTTAGAGGCATGGTATTAGAATGGTTAAGATCGTATCTGGAAAATAGAACACAGGTTCGATTTAACAATAAATATTCAAAGTTAAGGACTTCAGAATATGGAGTATCATAGGGGTATCTGTTTTAGGATCGTTGCTACTGAACGTTGTAACTGAATGCACTCTTTTTTTTGTTGTCGATTTCTCTTTTATTACTTGAACATGCGTTCTTCCGTCTAAAAAATATTTACTTAAATTTTACGATCGACAATCTAAAAAATTAAAAGCTTTATAATCTCTCATTTATTTTACCAATTTCTTGTTGTTGACGAGAAAACGCCCTTCAAATTACTTTTACGCGTTTGGAAATATGAATTTTTATCTACACAGGATTCCTGATCCACATTTAAATTTTGTATTTACTGAACCGATCATGTATAAATAGGATTTTTTCTATATGATTTGTAACCTTTGTCGTAAATTTTATTGCCGTGGATCTGGCGATTTTAAAGATCTATGTTTTTGTTTATGTTTCCAATATCGTTGGGAAGATTTCTAATGACACGTTTCTTGAATATTATCACGCTCGCCGTTCGGTGACCGTTAATGCTCAAGTTTTATGTTCACGCTTTGTCTTAACGACTATTTTTTGCCGAAATTTTCACAAAACGGAGAAATCTTGGAGTCCACTGAACGTAATGAAATATATAATAATACTCATAAGTACTCAACACCTCAGTTGGTGCCTTGGGAGATCGTCGAATCGTAATAAGAGCAGCGTGAAAAGTGTGGGTAACATCGTGCGAACGTCGAGAATATAGCCGACATAGTCGGCATCGAAAATAATGGCATCGAAAATATTGGAAACGCAGACCCGCGATAATTCGAGAATATTATAAATGAGATGTTTATAATAGAAATGAAAGAAGATTTGGAAATAGACTTTGAGGAGATAATGCACAAATGATGATGGAGTAGAGACAATGAAGACTATAATTTAGATGATGTGCTGTATATTCTCGGTAATCCGCAAAAGAGAGACATAAGTGTAAGAATATCGTCGATGCAATTTCTACGCGATCGAGAATTAGGTATACATAGTAAGAAACAGAAGTTATCAGAGAGTTTCTGGTCTTTATTCGCGCGATAGAAAATATACTCACGATTACGAGACGAATATTACGAGGACGATGAGTATGAAAAGCGACATTGATGGAATAGAAATGTCAATATAATAAAGGATTATTAGTGGGCGAAAAAAATCTCATATAAGAGCCAGCGTTGATGCATGTGTATTTAGATTCCCGCGGATGGTGAAAAATGCGTCGAACTACTGATTATTAACAATATATGGATGGAGTTTCGTGATCGCGATTTTGCACTGTTTTTTGATCAATGCTTTGAATGTGAATGCACTTTCGCAAACAAATGACGAGGTGCTAGAACATTATGACATTCTAGATATATCGCGGTGATGCAACGCGTGTCAATGAGTCACATGCAAGTGTTTTGTGGAAGAGTGCGACATGATCTAAAATCTGAAAAAAAAACATGGAAAATCACGAGCGAATGAAACGCGAACTGGAGCAGCCAAGTCAGGATCACATCGAAATGCCGCGGGAAATAGCGACGAAACGAGCGATGATCAATTTATGTATGATGAACAATGCATGCTTTGCATGGTCAGTAGTCCCCGTTCTGTACCTGGCTAAAAAGTATACGGAGCGAGAGTCATCGTATCCGCATTACACGATAGTGTTAAATCTTGCGGGTATTGAGTTTCCAATGACATTAAAAAATATTAAAAAATTCGAACAATTGAACGATGTCGATTGTTATATGGCATCAAGAATAAACAAGTCCTTTCTCGGCTCATCGATGATAAGAAGGAAAAACACATCAACATGCTGCGTCTATATCTGCAAGATCTGCGCAACAAAAATCTCAGCCACTTTGCATGGATAAAAAATCTATCCTGTCTCGTGAGCAACTCTCGAAAAAGGAGCACAAGAAATTTTTCTGCGTAAGTATACACATAAAAAAAATTATAAATTTCCTTCTTACTAATAAATAATAACAATAATTTTTGTTTTTTTCCAGATGCATTATTTCAATACAAGCGAAAAGTTGCAGTCGCATGCAATGGACTGCAAGAAAATGAACAACTGCGGTAACCGACTGCTGAGCGAGGACGATAAGTGACTCGAATTTGGAAATTATAATAATAAAGAACGCATCCCATTCATCATCTATGCCGACTTGCATTCTACGGAAAACAAAACCCAAGAAGGAAGATGCATCATTGTACACGTATAAACAGCACGAGGTATGTAATGTGGGCTACTATGTGCGTTGCTCGTTCAATGACGCATTATCATCGTATCAGTTCCGTCGCGATGAAAACTGATAGCGTAGTTCGCGCGACAACTTCAAAACTTGATGCATCATGTTATCATAAATATCATATCCGCTAATGTGCTCATAGAAACGCTATCGAAAGAACAATGGGAAGCGTACCGTAACGCGACACGTTGTCACATCTGCGAGAAACCGCTCCGACACGCGGATACGCGATTGCCATTTCACCGGTCCAGCGCATTCAAATTGTAATTTAAATTATAAAAAATTATAAAAATTCATTATGTATTTCGGTCGTTTCTCATAATTTATCGAGCTGCGACGCGCACTTTATAATTAAGGAAATTGCTATCGTGAAAAACAAGTAGATATTCTACCGATAACAAAGAAAATATATTTCCTTCACAAAATATGTCGATAGCACTAAAGATAAAAATAAAAATAATTTTCAGAAAAATTGTGTAAAAATACGTTTTATAGATTCATTTAAATTTCTCAATATCATTTAGAAAAATTGACGTCGTATCTCGATAAAGCTAAATTAAAAATTGAACGTTCCAAATTTTCAACACTATCGGACGAAGAATTTGAATTACTGATTTGTAAAGATGCACTTTCCATACGTTGACTGCGTCAGTAGAATAGTAAGGAGGATTCTAACTCATAAATACAGCAACCAGCAGATGGCTCTAGTGTCGCGCGAGGGGGGAGGTCGAAATCACAGATGCTGGTTCGATGAAGGGGAAACATGTTATCGGAGTCCGTGTTAGAGAGGAAGAGGGAGTTTGTTTCTTCTCTCTTTCACTCATTGCGTTCTCTCTTTAAACTGTCTTCTCTCTATCCTATCCATTGCATATTTGCAGTTCTCTCTTTTCCACCCGTTGCACTCTCTTTTCTTTTCTTCTTTTGTACATTTATTAAATAGATATGGTATTTACGATTTTTTTTAATAATATGACTCGGCAATAATTTTAACTTAGCAACGGATAATATTTAATAAATACAAATGACTAAGCGTTCCTAATTACCGAGTCATTATTGAAATTGTTATTGAGTAACTATCAAACACTTGAAATTGTTATTGAGTAACTATTAAACTATATACTGAACAACTATCATTATTGATAAATTCTTAATTATAGAGATAAGGGAAAGAAATTAAAATGCATTAAAAAAAAATCTCATACTTTATTTTTTAAACTTGATATATTTTTTTCTGGCAATGCGACCACCAATTGTGTATTTTAAATACATTCTGTAACGCATAACTTTTAACATGTATTCCACATCGTACAGTATTAGTAACATCTAGATTATGAATCTATGTCTTCGTAATCAGCATCCAGAGTCTCAATTGTCGAATCATCGCTATCGACCAGCCAGCCATTCATGTTTTTCAACGTCTTTTAACGTATATAAGAGCCTTATTGTCGTTATTCTCTTTGGCACCAATTACAGTTAATCAGGCGTTTCGCCATGCTGTACGGAATCATCATGTTTTCCCATTCCATGGTGATAAGCATTCAGCAAGCGCAATACTTTGTCAAGAAATTTCATGGCATGGGACGTAAAAATATAATAAGAGAGAATAGCTCCTTTTCTCAACATCGCCTTCTCAACAAATTTCTTTCCAATGATAAATCCTTGCAGATTTACAAACGTTGGTATAATCATGGTGAACGACTTTTTGAGACTGTGCTTGATCACAAAGAATCTTGGATTTTATCTCATATATTAAAAAGAGGGGGAAGGTATCTTTTTGGTGATGATAATTTACTTATGTACCACATTTATATGTAATCTTGTATGTAATCTTGTGTATCACATTTGACATTGGACTATATTCGATCACACGGTCGTGTATGATAAAGCAATAGGCAGTTGTATTCGTGGGTACATTTTCTTTGAATTCAAATTCTAATCATACATCCACTCTTAACAGACTCGTTTTGTCGCGAGCAGTTAATAGTTACTAGAGTATAATCTTTCAAAAAACAGTATAATTGGAATGATAGTTCATTTCTTTTACGAGGGATTTGATAATAAGACGTATGGAAACGTAAATATATATCATACAAAATAGCGGCTCTATGTTTGTCAAAATCTAGATTCAGATCGTCATAAATAAATAAAATTCAGAGTTTAGATAAAGTTTTACATTAGTTAATTTACAGATGTCGAAGTTTTACGTGCTGTCATGATATTTTTTTTATCAGTCTGCAGACGAAAGCTAATGTATCATGGTTTTTCCAGCTGAGTCACAGTCTTGAAATGCTTCATTGTATTCAGCAATATGGAGTACTCAAATTCGGCAATATGAGATATAAATCCCACGAATGGAAACTCATACTCAGATATCGTTCGCTCTCTAAAACACGCAGCATAGTTCATTAACTTCGTTCAACGCAAGAAACATTCGCCACTGTGAATAATTCAAGCGTCGGCTCTGTCACTGGATCTCCGACTATGTAATTGTTACCGTTGCGCACTCGTATCAAAATTAATTCGTGATGAGTGTTAATTACCACACGCTTATAATCTTCGCAAAAGCACAACAATATGCTGAATATATAAAAATTAAAGTATCCGTCATCTGTCATTAGGCTTTTCGTGGTATCACTAGAGTCGATAAATCTAACATTATGCAAACTATATGCGATTAGAAAACATTGCATAATCCTCCATAATACTAGTTATTCCAACGTTTCTGCTATCGATCGATCTCCATATTGTTAAGTTCATATCGAATTTTATCGAACATGAACGCACAATTACATCCAAGAGTTGGCTTTTGTACATTTTTTTTCTTTGAAGTCAATCTCTCTTCGACGTAGAGAATGTTTTCACACGGTAACGTGTATAAATCCTGTTATTGTATCCTTATCTTGTCGCTATTCAAACGTCTGATGTTTGACGTACGGATTGTACGTGTGAAACTCGAATTTGACGATGCGATCATCAAAGATTATTTCGCCTCCAATATTCAAGATATCAATCTTCTCAGATTATATTTTGTACAACAAAGCCCAATTATTGTAAAAATTTAACGTTCGACACAGTGAATTTCTTTCTATTGGACGTTCGAATATTTTTGATCGCTGTTATCCTTCTGACAAAAATTATGTTCCCTGTTTCGTCTGCTTGTTCAAAACAAGCATCTCACGTTATCGTTGTCATATTTCTTTATCGCTGTCGCCTCCGTACATGCAATCTATAATGATTTCTTCTCTGTGAAAATCGAGCAATCGTCCTTCTTGATCCACAACGTGTCGTTAGATCCGTACGATGATCGGAAGGTAAATAATTTGTATCGGTTTTTCCTTATATCTTGTTGATGCGCTCGGTGAAAATTCATGTATCGTGTGCATGGACTTATCGTTGCTATACACCCGTGGTCACATTGCATTCAATGTGAATGATATTTATCTTGATGATATTTATCGATACGTCTGATTCATGCCATTATTGCGGTTCCAGCACGCTAAAAATCCCAATAATAATCCAACATTGTGAGGCAACATTGATGAAATTTACTCGATAAGCGCATTTGATCTCACTCTTCATTGTATTATTATTGGCATGAATAGTCAATAGATACTGTTTATCCTCTTTGCGAATCATTTTCTCTCTCGCAACATCATTACGATAAAATTGTAGAATTGTCTTAGATATTTGTTTATGTCGCGTATTTCTCACGATCCTTCGGGAATGACAATTTTTGTCATTTTGTCATCAAAGTAAAACTTATTATTCAATTAATTTACATTAGATATTGTTTGATAGGTTTCAAAGTCCAACAAACCAAGCTCGTAATCGCCATCGCTTAAATCTGCTGCCGAAAAGCCGTGAGGATGCTATTCTTACCGGTGATCATAAATGTCAGTGACATGTTTAAATGACTACTGAATTGAAAGAGTGCAATGTCAATTCTTAAATTGATCGTCAACCGTCTATAAAAACTGTAGACATAGTTGTCCACAATACTTGATTGTTACTTTGATTGTAACATTGATAAGGCGTGCGATTATACTCGATTTGCATTACATCCAAATATCGCACCAATTCCTTCGGTAGTCGAAGATTGTCGAAACTAAAGCAAACAGCACGATTTCCCAGCTTCGCGCCACTCAATGAGATATTTGATCCATCATTATTCAAATTTACATTGTTCTCGTTTCAATACACTCCCTCTGTTGGTAAGGTAGTACCCACAAAAATATCTTTAAAATATGGAATACGCATACGTTTTGCCAGTTGTTGCAGTTTTATGGTGATAATTACATCCTTCGGCATTTTTGGCAAGTGTTTAACATTTATTTTTTTTAATCTTTTTTATTTTTTTCCGTTGTGACTCCTTCATCCACGCTTGTATGAAGCGAGGTAAACTTCTGACCTTCAATGACGCGGTTATTTCTTCCAACTGATATTACGCGGCTTTATTATCGTTTATAGCTTTTGCGACTCCTGTAGCTGACTAATGAGTCGAAGGCTCCCAACAGCAAAATAGGTAAGATATCGCGTTTTGCCACCGGTAATATTCGTTTTTTCGTCGGCTTTTTTTTCTTCGTTTTCAGACCGATACCAATTTTCATTTTGGCTTTCATAGCCGTTCAAATGTGGCAGCAGACTCTCCAAGAGAGTCGAATCTTTCGCGGTAATCCGTTTCCGCGCCTCTTCAGCGAGAAGCTTTTTTCTTTTTAGTTATGCGTTTTTTTAGACCTTTGCTCTGTGAATAAGCTACGTTGTATTCGCGACACTCCGCGTCCAACTGATTAATGTCTCGATCACCTCTAGCCAATCGCTTTTCTAAATGCGTACCTGGACCATTGATATCGAGGATATGCAACTCGGAAATACGTTTATCGCGTGATTTAAAAAACCGCAGCCTTTTATTGTTGTTGACGTTTGCTACAATTTCTTATTAGTGGCGCTGGATCATCAATATGCGATCGATGACAGAGCAAATTATAATGTTTCAAGCACCGACGATGTTGCTGAACATCTGAATCAGCCTTTACCAGGTATGTAAATATGAAACCGGAATTTTTTAATAGAAAATACACGTTTATTGCATGAAAATGATAAAAAATATTTTATTCGAAGTATTGTCCATCGGTAGCTATACATTTTTTTCACCTGTTTGACAATTTGTGGATGCCACGCTAAAAAAATTGTTGCTCTTTTGAGCCAAACCAGTCATCTAGCCATTTTCGTACATCTTCGTAAGA
>Ga0157364_1006523_pt1 | contig 12003 bp, 12 predicted proteins | sample AttsexASBM2_FD_111476 | JGI IMG/M metagenome (GOLD analysis project Ga0157364, IMG submission 111476) | Fungus gardens microbial communities from leaf cutter ant in Ribeirão Preto, State of São Paulo, Brazil - Atta sexdens ASBM2 | ecosystem: Host-associated > Fungi > Mycelium > Unclassified ...
ACTAACTACTGGAACGAAATTGAACATCAAAATCAAATACACAGGTCATTTGAATGCTGAGCTTCGTGGCTTTTACAAAAGTTCTTACGTGAGTGAAAGAGGAACTAGGTAATGTTGAATATTATTATATTATTTATTCAATTTGTGTCAAGCAAGTCATCATTAAATTTTTTTTTAATATCCTTTCTATTTCAAGAAATTCGCATTTACAAAAAATGAGAAAAATTTCTAAAAACTAATATATTTACTATTATTTATTATAATTTATTTCATGTTAATGAGATAATTTTACAATAATTATCCTTAACAATAATTTTATTTTAAATTTTAAGTTATCACCAAATAGATTTAAAATTAGAAGAAACAAGATATAAGAAATGTAAAGAAATATTTTTTTATATCTTTCTTTTTATTTGTAAAATAACTCTGGTATTTACGCCGCGCGGAAATTACTTCACAGAGATCAGAAAAAATAGAAGAAGTAGGAGTAATTTGCACACAACTTTTCTCTCTCTCTCTCTCTCTCTCTCTCTCTCTCTCTCTCTCTCTCTGTTATATGCTTTTATATTATATTAGTATTCTATTACAATTTTAGTCCTTTACTGTTATTATTAATGAAATTACTATTAGTGAATCAATATATAAATACTGCAATCATATATCATAACCTACATAAAATGATTATTATAGATATTGCAAATTATAGATATTGATTATTATAGATATTGTAATGGTTATTTGGGGACAAATAAGTGTAGAGAGATAGTAAAGAATAGATTATAGCAAAATACAAGTGCTTAGCTCTTATATTCTTATTTTTCTTCATGCATATGGATATACGGCATTTTTAATGGATAGAATTTACTCAAAGCATATAAAGTGCGTGGATTGAATTCCGTGCATTAAATGCAATAGTGCATTACAATATTATTTGTACCTCATATCATAATACTTGTAATATATGCAAAATATTATAATAATTAATCTTATTATTATTATATATATATATATATATATATATATATATATATATATATATATATATTTATCATTCTTCCTTGGTAAAACTTTGTAAACACATTTTATAAGTTATTGTGTATTATTTTTATAAGTCATTTTACGACTTATTTCTAAGCATTATTTGTAAATTTATCATGAGCCATACATCTTATGTAGACTACTCCTATGAGTAGTCATATATCCCATCTCTATAGACAGTACAAAGTTTTTACCAGTATAATTCATTTAGCGTAAATATAGTAAATAGTACTTGATAAATTAAGTTTTTATTAAATGCGGCGTATATATCGGAGTTACATTGACAAAAATTTTTACATTAAAAATCAAATGTTAAATGTTTGATGTACTAGATGGCTTGCAGCTTCACACATGGAACCCGTTAGCGCCAGAAAAATGTTCCCTTGCTTTGATGAACCAGCAATGAAAGCAAACTTCACTATTCAAGTTACCGTACGAGAAAATGGTTACAAACCTATCAGTAATATGGCAGAACATATTCAAAAGATAACGTATGCATAATGTATTTCTTAAAAAGAATTTAATTGGATCTCTTTTTTACAATAACTTTGTATTAATTGCAAACACACACACACACACACACACACACACACACACACACACACACATTTTATTTTAATATTGTTATTATTATTTTTTTTATCTCTAATAGAAAAGAGAATGAAATTTAATTAATAAATATTAATATCAATAAAATGTTAATATTAATATCTCTTTTGATACAAAAGTATGCTTTAAATATGTTGTGTGTTTTGAATATCAATTTATTAAAAAATATTACAGTGTTAACAATAGAGAACATTATAAATATATTTGCCATTTTTGAGAACAAAATTACATGATTGTTATAAATCTCATTGAAACACAAAAATTAAAATGAATTTTTAAAAAAATGTTGCAGGGATGGTGGTATATCATACACCTTTTTCGAATCAGTACCGATGTCGACATATTTAGTGGCAGTTCTCGTTTCCGATTTCGAGTCTAAATCTAACAAAACTAATGAAATTGAATTATCTGTATACGCACGTCCCAACGCCATCAATCAAACCGACTACGCTCTATTTGCAATGTCTCAATTGATAAACTTCTACGAAACGATATTCAAGCAAAAATATCCACTTTCAAAACTCTATATGGCTGCGCTGCCCGATTTCGGAGCAGGAGCAATGGAGAATTGGGGCCTTTTAACATACAGGGAAACAAGTATGTTATATGACGAAAATCATTCGCCGATCACAAACAAACAAGATATCAGAAATGTGATTGCTCATGAAATCTCCCATCAATGGTTCGGAAATTTGGTCAGTCCTCTGTGGTGGAAGTATGTGTGGTTGAATGAGGGATTTGCTAGATACTTCGAATATCACGCTCCTGCTCGTGTACGTAATTAATACTCTGCCGGTGTAATGCCAATTTATAATTATAATTACACTTGAAATTTAAATCTTTAATACATAAAGAATTTTTCTAAGAAATGAAGAAAGGTTTATAATTTTTTTAGATTGCAAATATGTCAATTACAATCTTCTCTACATATATATATATATATATCTTTCTACATTTTAGTATAATAATGAAATAAATACCAAAATAAAAATATTACGCATTACTTAAGTGTTTTTTTAAATAATAAATTTATTATTTGCGTTCCAGGCGTTCAATGATGAGACGTTGGAATCGCAATTTGTGGTTGACCAAGTACATTCTGCTTTCAAAGCAGACAGTTCTTCCTCTACACATCCCTTGAGTCACGATGTAACAACTAATCGTGAAATTCAGAGTATATTTGATACAATCACTTATAACAAAGGTGCTAGTATATTGAGAATGATCGAAAAAACATATGGAACTGATGTGTTCAACGATGCATTAATTGACTATCTTAACAAACGGTATATAACGATAATATCTTTCTTATAACAAATATTTTTTTAACAAATTGAACGTTTCCCATTTTTAATTGATAATTGTCAACGTTTACTGAATTAATTGTTGTACATTAATTATGTTTCAGTCATAGATAAATATAGCTAAATAAATGTTTGTTTAGAAATTATAAAATGTAATTAATATTTTCATATCTCTAATTTAATTATTTGCATATTATCGGCTAAATTTAAATATCATTATGGTATAAAAGAAATTTTAAATTAACTGAATAGGTTTTTAATATGTCAAATGTTAATATGTTATATGTTTAATATGTTTAATAGGTTTTTAATATAGTTAAATTTTAGTAAGAAAACAAATTTAATACTTAAGATAACAAATTTAAATTTTATTTTTATTAGGAAGAATAAATCACATTTTAATTAATTTCTTAGAAAATATAACGTTACCACACCGGATCACTTGTATGCATCACTTCAACTAAAAGTAGATGAGAAAGGATTAAAAGATGATGTCAAAGTTATCTTAAACACATGGACAACTCAACCTGGTTATCCCATCGTTACTGTCTCTGTTTCAACAAATTTTATATTTTTGGAACAAAAACGGTTCTTCCCTAAAGAACATGAGGATACTTTGGATAATACTATATGGCACATCCCAATTACATGGGCAGTAGTTCAAAATACTTCAGACTATTTTAATACCACGCCGAAATTTTGGTTAACAAAAAAAAGGACAATGGAAAGAAAATTGAACTTATCATCAGAATCATTTTTAATATTCAACAATCAACAATCAGGTAATTATGTAAATCAAATTAGGAATTAACACAAATCAGAAAGAATGATAAATATAACAATTTTTATATTTAATAATGTTTAATGTACGGATCTGCATTATTTAATGATATTCGCTATTTTGAGATTTTTACATTTACAAATATTTACATTTGTTTTTAGGTTATTATCGTGTAAATTATAACAAACAACATTGGCTGAAGCTAATTGATTATCTTAAAACTCAGGACATTCAAACAATTCACGAAATTAATCGTGCAGCATTAATTGATGATCTTATGAACCTTGCAAGAGCAGACTATATTGATTACGAAACTGTTATATCTGCTACAATGTATTTGAAAAAAGAAAATAATTATTTCCCCTGGCGTGCGTTCTTCAATAATCTGCCTTACTTAAATAATCGTTTTATAGGACGCGATAATGAAGACATATATAAAGTACGTATGTCACAATTATATAAATTTTATTTTAAGTTGCAAATCTATTTTAAGCTTTGGAATCGTTATTCAGTTTCTTTTATATTTATTTTTACAAGAATTTTTGTAAAGAAAGATTAATATGTATGATTTTTTTTTCAGAAATGGTTAACATCGTTAATAGAACAACTTTACACACGAATTAGCTTTGAAGATTACACGAGCGATGACGACCTTACTAAGATATTAAAAATACATACTCGCAAATGGGCTTGTAAATTAGATGTAGCTGATTGTAGATTCTCTGCTGCAAAATATTTCGAACAGAAACAACGTTCAGAAATGTGAGTCCAAAAACAAATTAAAATATATTCCTTTTCTTTTTTGGTATAAAGCTATTCTATAGTACATAATTCTGATATGTAATTACAATTAAAAAAATTAATAAAAATTATACATATATATACATTTTTATTTATTTTTGATGATATATGTGTATATATATATATATATATATATAAAATATCAATCATATTTAAATTATTGATTTTCTTACAGAATACCGCCAAATTATCGCGATGTTGTTTATTGTACAGCCATGAGAACGGACAAGACAAATAAAAGTTACACTTTCCTCTGGAATGAGTATTTAAATAGCAATGTGACCACAGATAAGCTTGTAATTCTTAATTCATTGGCTTGTTCAGAAAATAAAGATGTTTTAAAAACGTAAGTATGCATAATTATATTCTTTTTATTGTCTGTATCGAGAAAAATAATTGAATGGCATTCGTAAAGTATATCTACACTTATCAATTTTATAAAATAACAGTATATGTTGTATAAAAATTACAAGGATACAACTTATTCGGTAAATTTTCTAATATTTACATTTATGATGCCATTCTATTAACTTTACGAATAACAGACAATTTATTAACTAATTTTTTAAAAAATTGTAATGCTAAACTAATTGCATTAGTGATAACAAATTTATTTATTATTTTTTATATTAAATAAATTTAAAAAATATATAATTAAATAATTAAATTTATTTATTATTCCTTATATTATAATAAAGGTTGTTACGGGAGGCAGCCACGGAGAATTCACAAATACGGTATCAAGATAGTGCAAAAGTATTCTCAAGCGTTTATGATGCGAGTTTAGTTGGCGTTGAAGTTGTCATGGAAGTAATTGAAATGTATTACGATGATATACTGCACCGAAAGTAAGTAAATAACTTTATGCAATAAAAATTCTAATACAGCAATATATAATAAATATCGTTCATGTACGTGTGTTTACAGTTTTAATGATTTTACCAAAATCGCAAATATAGTGAACGCTTTGGCAAGCAGATTATCAACTTATGATCTCTACAATCAGGTAATTTATCATGTCATTTTAATTTAATTTTATTTAATCAAAATTGCAAGAGAAATATCTATATCAAACTCTAAAAAATTTTTAAGAAACAATATAATTAAATAATTTTTCTGTATATACATTGTGGTATATGGTTTTATTAAATATTAAATTTAAGAAAACAATTTAATAATAAAATAAAATAAAATATTTGCAATTAATAAAGCTTTATTTAAATTTTCGTAAAAAATGTCAATTTTTTAAATTAAAAACTCGTTGAAATACGAAACTTTTCTGTGTTACAATTTTTATATTTTATATTTTATCAAACATTTTATATAAATAAAACAAATTCTTAGTAAAATATAGTTTAGAAGAATTTTTCATAATTAATCAATTAATATTTATTCAATAAAATTTATTTTTTTTACTCGTAGTACCAAACATTACTCGACTGGTTGGTTCAAAAAGAACCAGAATTCGAGAACTCTGTCACTTTCTATTTGGCAACGGCGAAAAATGAATTTGATTGGTATGAAAGAAAAGTTCCAGGAATTTTTAAAGCATTAGACAATCTATTTCCCAGCAATGTGTACCGCTTACCAAAAACGCTCAATCCAAATCTCTATAATATATCTCTTACACCTTTCATGAAAGAGGGCACCTTCATAGGAAAAGTAAAAATACATATGACAGTTCAGGAAAATACTACTTTGATAGCTCTCAATGCTCACAAACTCAATATTTTAAGTGTCAAAGTCTTCAGAAATGATTCAGAAATAAATGTACAAAGTTATACGACAAAACATATTCCACAACAACTAAGAATATATTTATCTAGCTACGTACATACAAATGAAAAAATAATAGCGGAAATCCAATTTAACGGAATTCTTAATGATGAAATGACTGGATTTTATCGTAGTTCATATATCGATAGTGACGGAGTGCAACAGTAAGTATAATATCCATTATTATAATATACAATAATAAATAATACATATATCTAATATAATTTATTTTTAAAAAATTAAAGCATTTTGTAATCTCACTTTTCAACTTTTTAATTGAACTGTTATTACTTATGACTTAATATAAATGTTGATGCGTAGAAATATTTAATTATAATATTTATAATTAATTATACTAATTTGTAATATTTGATTTGTTAATTTTTTTACAGTTGGTTGGCTACAACACACTTTGAGCCTACGTATGCTAGACAAGCTTTCCCCTGTTTCGACGAACCAGCGTTTAAATCAAATTTCACAATTAACATTCAAAGGCTAAATAATTACACCTCGCTAAGTAATATGCCACACTTAACAAAAACTAAAGATTTAAAGTAAATATAAATGAAAATACATTTAACAAACTTTTTACTACTGCATGTCTCGCAGTATAATTTTCAAGTATAAAAAATACCTAAATCAACAATTTTATATTATTATAATTATTTATTATTTAGGAACGATAGTTATATGTGGGACACATTCGCCACTACCAATGTCAGTATGTCAACATACTTGGTTGCATTTGTTGTCTCCAAATTTAAATCAGCGGTTGAGCCTGAAAACGTAACTTTCAACGTATGGGGTAGACCGGAAGTCGCAGCATATGGCAAATACGCTCAAAATATCAGCACAGCAATTATTAAAGTATTGCAGAATATTACGAACATTGATTATGCTTTACCTAAGCTGGACTTAATAGGAATTCCAGATTTCTCTATGGGCGCAATGGAAAATTGGGGCCTTGCTACTTTCCGGTAATAATATTACTTTTCCTTAATAATTATTGAAATAGATATATGTTATCTATTCAAATTTAGATTTTATGTAACTAATTTCATATAAATAATCTAATTTTTTTATCAGTGAATATGGACTTTTCTATGACGAAAAAGAAACTACAGCTACATATGAAAAATATATAATTACCGTAATAGCGCACGAACTTACTCATATGTGGTTTGGAAATCTCGTTACTTGCGACTGGTGGGATTATATTTGGCTTAACGAGGGTTTCGCGCAATATTTCGAATCTTTTACATCTGATCAAGTATGTAATATTTCATATTTGAAATACAACGAATCATTTTCCTTCAAAATTCGAGAAATCAATTAACATTTAATTTTCTTTTACTTTTAAAATTTTCTCAAATTTTTAAAAGAACGTGCCAGTTTACTGTGAAAAATTCAATTGTACAATAATTTTTTTAAATAATATAAAGAACGCAGATATTATAAATAATAATATAATTACACTATAAGTAACAAATAATTTTCAAATAGTAATAATTTCTATTCTCTAGATATTCCCAAATTACAACTTCATGGATCAATTCGTGGTTTACGAGGTGCATTCTGCTCTGTCACAAGATGCTTCGATTTCAACACATCCAATGACAAATCCTGTTAAAACACCGGACGAAATAGCTGGTATTTTTGACTACGTCACTTACGGAAAATGTATGTATAATATTATATCATATAAAAATTGTAATAATTAAAATATGTAATGTATAATATTAAACATATACACACTTATACAAAATATAAAATTGTTATTATGTAACAAATTACTATGTATAATTATTATTTGAAAATTTACTATTATAAACTTATTATTCCGAAATTAAAAAATATCATAACGATTTTGTTTTTCAATTACAACTTTATTATTAAATTAAGTAGTTTATATATGTACATGTATGATATTCAAAAAACTTAACATTCTTTTAAATACTTTAATATTTAATATTAATATATATATATATATTTTTTTTTATTTTAGCCGCTAGTGTTTTACGAATGATGTTTAACGCAATCGGCGAAAAAGCTCATACATTGGCACTCCGTAATTATTTAATGAAACGAAAGTATCTTACAGCACGTCCTACAGATTTATGGGAAAGTTTTGAGTTATCGATACCAATTGGCAATAGAAACGCAAGTATTGAGGAACTCATGAATACTTGGACAAATCAACCAGGATATCCCGTTGTGAATGCTACGTTAACTAACAAAATAATAACACTTACTCAGGTAACATTATACAGTTTTTATTAAGCTCTTCTCTAACATTTTCTCACATCTATTTCTATAATTCTATAACTTAATTTAACGTGTTGTAGGAACGATTCTTGATAGACAGAAATACTTCTAGCAATGAATTTTATTGGATACCAATTGATTTATTCGTTTCATCCAACCTGAAAGCGTATGCTGGTGTATCTTTAGAAAACAAAACATGGCTAGGATCAGAACCTCAAAAAATATTTATTAATTCTATTAACGACTGGTTTATCGTGAATTACAAACAAACTGGCTTTTATCGTGTTAATTATGATAATTCCTCATGGCATGCGTTAATTGACAAGCTAAATAGTGAAAGTTTCGAAGATATTCATGTCTTGAACCGGGCACAAATTATAGATGATCTCTTTAACTTGGCTCGCGCTAATTACGTGGAATATGATCTACTAATAAAAGCATTGGCATATTTGGGAAGCGAGACGAATCACTTACCATGGAAAGCATTTTTCAATGGCTTATCATATATCTATAAAAGATTCGAACTGCCGAAGGATCTAAATAAGGAGAAGAATTTCCAGGAAGATCTAAATAAATACGTTTTGAAATTATTGTCTAAAACGTACGATAATGTAGGATTCAGTGATCGCGATGATGATAATTATTTAAATAGATTACATCGGGAAATGATTCTTCAATGGGCTTGCAAGTTAAATAAAACAGAATGTATACAAAAATCTGTAGACTTATTTGCGACTTGGCGCAAAAATAGTTCCGAACGGTAAGATTCTAACAAATTTTGAGTAATAATTATTACATTATGACATTTGTTTTAATTCTAAATATCTGACATATTTTTCACATGTCTTCATCACTTATCTTTTCATATAAAAATCAGAAATTTTTATTTAAGAAATTTCGAAACATATAATTGAAAATTATAATATAAAAAAATTCCAGAAAAGATTAGAATATAATTATAAATTTTTATATTTTTAGAGTTTAAATGAGTAGAGACTAACAAATTTAATAGAGAATTAAATTATCAATGCAATCTATTAACTTAATTATATAAAATTAAATTTAATATAATTTACTTTATTGTAAAATTTATAATTTTCATCTAAAATTTTCTTATTCATAGAATTCCACGTAATGCACGACCAGCTGTTTATTGCACCGCGATAAAAAAAGGAAGTACAGACGATTGGGAATTCCTGTGGACTCAGTATCTACAGGCAAATCTTCAAACAGAGAAAAAGATCATTATAAATGCACTCGGATGCTCGACAAATAAAACAGTGCTCCAAAAGTAAGTTTCCAAACATAAAGGATGCAACAACATAACTTACTTAAAAAAAAAAAATTTTGTTCATAAATATAATTTTAAAATGTTAATTTAATTTTGATGTTCTTAAAATGCTCGAAATAATTTATTTTTAAAATTAGCTTGAAAGCTTAAAAATTATTTTTTAATTCTTGTTAGTAAACATATTTATGACAATAAAAGTAAATGTCTATGTCTTTTTGTTTTTATATTATAAAATTTGTTAAAATTAACAATCATAATAATTTTCCTAATTATTTTGATCCTCCCTCTCCTCCTGAGTGATTATATAATTACTTAATTTATGAACAATTTATTTAACAGTTACTTAGGAAAAGCTATTGAAAAATATAATCCTGCAAATGCCGCCATTCGTCGACAAGATGTTTCAGCGGTGTTTACTTCCGTGTACAGCGCAGGTCCAGTAGGAATAAATACTACCATTGACTTTTTAACAACAAATATCAAAAAACTGCACCGATAGTAAGTTACCATTACAACACTATCAATTGCAATTGTAGCAATAAAATTCTTACGCTTGTATATTTTTGTTACAGTTTTGGAAAGTGGGACAATATTGCAGATATATTTACTAACATGGCATCGTATGTATCGAGCGAGGATCAATATAATCAGGTATGATTCAGAATTCTTATTTAATGAATTGAAAGTGATAGGACGAAAAAGAGAAACTTAATCAAAGATTTTTTTTTACATTAATTAAATTACTTGTCAGTATATTACAATATTAAAATATTCTACACAGCATTATATTGCTTATTATTATTATTATTATTATTTAATTATGTAAAAGTACGACAGTTATGAATTAGATAATTTCGTTGAGTAATAGATTAAATAATAGTATAATAGTAATAAGTAAATATAATAATAAAATATAATAATATAATAATATAATAATAAAATAGTATAAAAGTAATAGTAAGTATAATAATAATAATAATATTCTTAATAAATAATAGTAATATATTCTTTTTTTCTAGATGATACACTTTATTGAACATAATATACATCAGTATCCTCCAATCATCAGATCGAGATTAGTTTCTGCTCTTAATATTGTGGAAACTAACTTATTCTGGTTCCAAAATAACAGTAATAAAATTAGGAAATTAATAATCGGTTCGGAATCTGAAAATAATCCTGGAAGTAGTTCTACCAGGTTAGAATCATTGAACGTCATTCTTATGACTGTTATTGTTTTAATATCATATTTTTTAAATTATTACTAAATAATTAAATTGAACAGAAGACAAAGATTGCTCTTTAGAATTTTTATCACGCAATAAAAAAATGTATTCTTAATCTACGTTTTTTATTTATGATTTGATTGTTTTAAATCTAGGAATAGTGAAGTTATATTTTATTTATATAATATTTTAATGTATTTAATGCAAAAAAATTGTTAACCAAGTTTTGTAATTAAGTGAATAAATATAAAATAACAGAAAATAAAAATAACAATGATGTACTATTTATTAAAAGATTTAATATTACAAAGTACAATCCATATAAAGAAAAGATTTCTTTGAATCAAACAAATTTTTATGCTTTGGAATAGTCCAACTAAATGGATGTTTAAATTAAGAATGTGATTGCTTTCATTAAAACTAAATTTTTTTGACTAAATAAAATATGTTTCATTTAAAATTAAATTTGTTTCAATGAAACAAATATAAATAGAATTCTCGAGTTTAAACACATTTTTTTCTCTGTGCAATTGACAACTTTAACTTATGACAAAATTCAATTATAAAAATTGTTTATACAAATGAATAATATACACTCTTTAACATATATGCTTTTTGTTTTCTCGTATTAACATAGATGAATGTAACGCACGAAAGACATCATGAAATTATTTTTTTCAGCTAAGAAATTTGATTAATTCGAATTATACATTATTTTAGATTTTTAAATTGCTACATTCCACAGCAGATATTGATTATGTGTATAAAATACATTATGAGTTCTCAGTATAATTATATATCACTCACAAGTTCTTTCGTTGTACTTTATTTTAAATTAATATTGTATATTTATTAAGTCAAATATTTTTTAAGTCAAAATCGAATTAAAAATAAATTTATATAAATCAAACA
>Ga0157364_1006524_pt1 | contig 12001 bp, 9 predicted proteins | sample AttsexASBM2_FD_111476 | JGI IMG/M metagenome (GOLD analysis project Ga0157364, IMG submission 111476) | Fungus gardens microbial communities from leaf cutter ant in Ribeirão Preto, State of São Paulo, Brazil - Atta sexdens ASBM2 | ecosystem: Host-associated > Fungi > Mycelium > Unclassified ...
CTGGGTTTTATCGATCTGGGTGCCGATATTTTTCAGCTGGCTGTTGAGGTTATCGGTCGCGGTTTTGATGATGCCGTCTGTTTTGTTGTCGCTGTCGCCGACATATTTGGTCAGCGCCGCGCCGAGCGTGGTAGCCAGGCCGGCGGTTTCGCCGCTGCCCTTGAACATTTTGCCGATCTCGTCGGCGCCGGCGGCGATGGCGTCGTCCAGTTTGTTTTCGTTCAGAGTCATCTGACCGCTTTGCGCGTCGATGGTGATGCCTAAATCCGCCAGCGCGCCGTAGGTGGTGTCGCTGCTGTTGCTGTCGCCGTACCAGCCGTTGACCGTTGAGCGAATCTCGCTCACCATGCCGCGCAGCGTCGCGTCACCCATCAGCGCCCCGCTGTCGCTGCTGGTGGTGGTCACGTCGTCCGCGCTCAGCCCGCTGGTGTCCGCCGCGACATATTTGCTGGCGGCCGAGGTCTGGGTCAGCAGCGCGTTGTACTGCTTAACGAAGTCCTGCAGCGCGGTTTTGATGGCGGAGTTATCCACCGTCAGGGTCAGCTGCTCGGGCGCGTCCTCTTTAGTGACTGAATTAAGGCTCAGGGTGACGCCGGTAATGATGTCGCTGATGTTGTTGCTGCTGCGCGTATACTCAACGCCGTCCACGGTCAGCTTCGCATCCCGCGCCGCCGTTACCATGCTCATGCCGTCCGCCTCGCTGCCGCTTTCGCCGGAGCCTTTGCCGCCGTGGCTGGTGTTGAGCACGCTCGCCAGATCGCTGTCGCCCTCGACGCTGATCGTCATCTCGCCTTCCGTGCCGGTTTTTTTCGAACTCAGCATCAGCTGGTAGTTGCCGTCGCCGTTGCGCTGCACCGAGGCGGTGACGCTGCCGTCCTGCTTGTTGATCGCTTTGGCAATCTGATTCAGCGAGGTTTCATCATCTTTCAGCTCGATGGTCATCGGCTTGCCGTCGCCCTGCTGGATGGTGAGGGTGCGGCTGCCGTTCTCGCCGTTCTGCGCGCCGAGCTGCTCGTCGGCGCTGCTAAAGCCAGCGGAGCGCAGCTTGTGCGCCATCGCCAGCTGGCTGACAGAGACCGAGTGCGCGTCGGCGCTGGCTTTATCGGTGGCGGTCGCGGTAAAGGCGCTGTTTTTGCTCACCGTCAGGGTGTTAAAGGCTTCGCCGCTCAGCTTCGTCACCGACGCCTGCAGTTTGGTCATCAGGCTGGAGATGCTGCCCCACGAGGAGATTTTGTTTTTATAGCCGGTCTGTAGGTTCTGATAGGGCGTCAGGCGCAGCTGCTCGGCGCTCTGTAGCTGCGTCAGCATACTGGCGGTGTCGATGCCGCCGGTGCCGATGCCCATTGCTGAAAAAGAGGTGGAAATTGCCGCCATGTTTCGCTCCTTAATGAATCAATCAGATTTACTGCTTTATCTATTTAAAATATCGGCGGGGCGAAAAAAATATAAAGCACGCCGGCGAAATATCCCGCTGACGTAAGATAACGCGCAACATTAAATTAACCATCTGACGCACGCAGAATAATTTATAAGCAAAGGCGCACGCGAGGCGAAAATTAATTTCAGAACATGGATGACCCACCGATAGTTATTATTATGCGGGCCATTGACGCATACCCTGTAATAATCCATGAAAAGAGGAAAATAATATGGCACAGGTCATTAATACCAACGCACTGAGCCTGATGGCGCAGAATAACCTGAACCGTTCGCAGTCTTCTCTCGGCACCGCTATTCAGCGCCTCTCTTCCGGCCTGCGTATTAACAGCGCCAAAGATGACGCCGCCGGCCAGGCGATCAGCAACCGCTTTACCGCCAGCATCAACGGCCTGACCCAGGCGTCGCGCAATGCCAACGACGGCATCTCTATCGCGCAGACCACCGAAGGCGCGCTGAACGAGGTCAACGACAACCTGCAGAATATTCGTCGTTTGACCGTGCAGGCGAAAAACGGCACCAACTCCGACAGCGACAAATCCTCTATCCAGGATGAAATTAAACAGCGCCTGTCAGAAATCGACCGCATCTCCGCGCAGACCCAGTTTAACGGCGTTAAGGTGCTGAGCAGCGACCAGACCCTGAGCATTCAGGTGGGCGCCAACGACGGTGAAACCATCGATATTTCGCTGAAAAAGATGGACTCAGCCGAACTGGGCATGGATACCTTTGACGTAACGACCGCAACCGACAGCGACAAGCTGCTGGATACCGTTGATAAAGCGCTGTCACAGGTCGACTCCCTGCGCTCCGGCCTGGGTGCTGCGCAGAACCGTTTTGACTCGGTAATCAATAACCTCAACAGCACGGTGAACAACCTTTCTGAGTCGCGCTCGCGCATTCAGGACGCGGACTTCGCCACCGAGGTCTCCAACATGAGCCGCGCCAATATCCTGCAGTCTGCCGGCACCACGGTGCTGGCGCAGGCGAACCAGGTGCCGCAGAACGTGCTGTCGCTGCTGCGTTAATCCTTTTCCCCCTTGCCTCTTTGCCCGGCCCCCTGGCCGGGCTTTTTTATGGCTGAACGCCCCAAAAAAAAAGCCAGGCGCATCCGCCTGGCCGCTAGCCTCTTACTCGCCGAACGCCAGCGCGGCGCTCTTTTCCACCAGCGCCATCTCTTCACTGTTCATCAGCTTTTCAATATCAACCAGGATCAGCATGCGCTCATCGAGCGATCCCAGCCCCTGCACATATTCAGTTGCGAGGGTGACGGAAAAGTCCGGCGCCGGACGCATATGCTCCGCCGCCAGCGTCAGCACGTCGGAGACGCCGTCGACAATAATGCCCACCACCCGGCTGCCGAAATTGAGCACAATCACCACGGTATTGTCGTCAAAGGGCACGGCGCGCAGGCGGAACTTCACCCGCAGGTCGACAATCGGCACGATCACGCCGCGCAGGTTAGTAACGCCGGCGATAAAGTCAGGAGAGTTGGCGATGCGGGTCACGCGTTCGCAGCTGCGGATCTCCTGCACCTTGAGAATATCGATGCCGTACTCCTCCGCACCGAGCCTGAACACCAGATATTCATGGCCGGCGATATCGCCGGCCATTGTCGTTTCTGAAGCAGTTAGAGTCATATTTTCACCTTCAATAGAGGCGGTTACACCGCTTTTTCCGCCTGGCGCTTCTCTTTCGCCAGCGTCGCCAGCACGGCGACATCCAGGATCAGCGCCACGCTGCCGTCGCCCAGAATGGTCGCCGCCGAGACGCCCGGCACTTTTCGATAGTTCTGCTCGAGGTTTTTCACCACCACCTGATGCTGGCCAATCAGCTGATCTACCAGCAGGGCATAACGGCAGCCGGCGCTCTGCACGATGACCGCAATGCCCTCACTCACCGCCTGCGCTTCGCCCGGCAGCGCGAACACCTTGCGCAGCTCGATCAGCGGCAGATACTCTTCCCGCACCTGCAGCATCATTTCGCCGCCCGCCATGCGGTAGAGCGCCTTCTCCGCCGGCAGCCGCGACTCCATTACCGTGCCGAGCGGCAGCACGTAAATCTCCTCGCCGACGCGCACCGACATCCCGTCGAGGATCGCCAGCGTCAGCGGCAGAATGATGCGGATGGTCGAGCCCTTGCCCTGTTCAGAGCGGATCTGCACATAGCCGCCCATCTCCTGAATGTTGCGCCGCACCACATCCATGCCGACGCCGCGCCCGGAGACATCCGTGACTTTTTCCGCGGTGGAGAAGCCCGGCGCGAAAATCAGCATCCACACCTCGTCATCGCTCATGGTCTCGTTCACCGCCAGCCCCTGGGCGCGGGCGCGCGCCAGAATTTTCTCGCGGTTCAGGCCGGCACCGTCGTCCGCCACCTCAATCACGATATTGCCGCCGTGATGCTCGGCGGAGAGGATCAAATTGCCCTTCTCCGCCTTGCCGCTGGCGCGCCGCGCCGCCACCGGCTCGATGCCGTGATCGAGGCTGTTGCGCACCAGGTGCGTCAGCGGATCGATAATTTTCTCAATCAGGCTTTTGTCCAGCTCCGCCGAGCCGCCGCGCAGGGTCAGCTCCACCTCTTTGTTCAGCTTGCCCGCCAGGTCGTGCACCAGCCGTGGGAAGCGGCTGAAGACATACTCCATCGGCATCATGCGGATCGACATCACCGCCTCCTGCAGATCGCGCGCGTTGCGCTCCAGCTGGGCGACGCTGGTGATCAGCGCGTCGTGGTGCGCCGGATCGAGCCGCGAGCTGAGCTGGGTCAGCATCGCCTGGGTAATAATCAGCTCACCGACCAGGTTGATAATCTGGTCGACTTTATCCACCACCACGCGAATGGTGCCGCTCTCCGCCGTGGTGTTTTTCGGCCGCGCGACAGTCGGACGCGCCGCGGGTTCGGGCTGCGCCGGCGCGACGGGCGTAATAGCGATCTGCTGCGGCTCCAGCACAAAGCAGAGCACGGCGGCAATATCCTCCGCCGTGGCGGTGGTGCGCAGCGTTACCCTCAGCCGATCCGCCTCGTGCTGCGGGTCGATCAGCGTGCCGAGGTTGCCCAGCTCCGCCATCAGCGGCGCCCGATCCTGCGGGGCGATCTGGCTCAGCGTCAGCTGGAGTAAATCGCCCTCGCCCGGCGGCGCGCTGCGGTGGCCAGGCGGTGGCACTGACGGCGCATCCGGCGGGCTTTGCAGCGCAATCTGGCGCAGCGCGGCGCAGATATAGCGAAACGCCTCGTCGTCCGGCGGCTGGGAGGATTTATAGGCATCAAGCTGCGCCTGCATAATATCTTTGCTCTCCAGAAACAGATTAACGATGTCGGCGTTAAGGCGCAGTTCGCCGCCGCGCGCCGCATCGAGTAGATTTTCCAGGATATGGGTAGTTTCCTGCAGCAGGGTAAAGCCGAAGGTGCCGGCGCCGCCTTTAATCGAATGGGCGGCGCGGAATATCGCGTTCAGGCGATCCGGGTCGGGCGCGAGGCAGTCGAGATCCAGCAGATGTTTTTCCATCTCCGCCAGCAGTTCATCCGCCTCGTCGAAAAAAGTCTGATAAAAATCACTGATGTCCATCTTGTCCCGCGTTCTCCAGGCTGTGCTCTTCAGGCGTCGGCGCGCGGCGTGCCGCGTCGGCACCGGAAGGGGAAAGGGTTAACTCTTTTTTTAACGGCGCGGTTTGCGGCGTTGAGGTGAGTCGGTTCAACAGCGAATCCTCTCTGAGGATCGCCTCCGCGCTGCTTGCGCTGTGCACCAGCAGGGTAATGCGCCGGTTAAGAGGATTGTCCTGGCCGCTGCTGTCGACGCTGACGCTGTCGGCCAGGCCGATAATGCGCAGAAACTTGTCAGCGGCGAGGCCGCCGCTGATTAAGGCGCGGCGCGAGGCGTTGGCGCGATCGGCCGACAGCTCCCAGTTGCCGTAGGCCGCATCACCCCCCGCGTAGGGCAACGAGTCGGTGTGGCCGGAGAGCGTAATGCGGTTGGGCAGCGCGTTGAGCGCCGGCGCCAGCGCCTGCAGAATGGCGCGCATATAGGGTTCTGGTTCGCGGCTGCCAATCTTGAACATCGGCCGCTCCTGGCTGTCGGTGATCTGAATCAGCAGGCCGTTATCGGTGAGCGAGAGGCGAAGATTAGACTGGAAGTTACTCAGGCGCGGATCCTGCTGGATCAGGCTTTGCAGCGTGCGCAGCAGGCTGTGTAAGTTGTCGTCGCGCCCCTTTTTATGCTGGTCCAGCTTATCCAGCGTCTTCTTCAGCACCTCGCCCTGTTGCCTGATCGGGTCGTCGCCGCCGCCGGGGATCACGCTGTGGCTCAGGCTCGACTTGTCACCGTGCGCCAGCGCGACGTTAAGCGGCATTTTGAAATATTCCGCGATCTGCTCGCGCGTTTCCGGCGCGGCGGAGGAGAGCAGCCACATCACCAGAAAAAACGCCATCATCGCCGTCATAAAGTCGGCGTAGGCGATTTTCCAGGAGCCGCCATGATGGCCGCCATGCCTGCCGCCCTTTTTTTTGCGCACCACAATCGCGGCGTGGTTTTTCTTGCTCATGGCACCGTTTCCGCCGCCGCCGATTTCACCGCGCGGATGTGCTCCTCCAGCTGGTGAAAGCTGGGCTGCACGCTGGAATAGAGGGTTTTACGGCCGAACTCGACCGCGATCTGCGGCGCGGCGCCGTTGACCGCCGCCAGCAGCACCGCTTTGATGCAGAAGAAGACTTTAATGTTTTCCGCGTTTTTCTGCCGCAGCAGCGCCGCCAGCGGCGACACGAAGCCGTAGGCCAGCAGGATGCCGAGAAAGGTGCCGACCATGGCGTGGGCGATCAGCTCGCCCAGCTCGGCGGCGGGCCGGTCGGCGGAGGCCAGCGTATTGACCACCCCCATAACCGCGGCGACGATGCCGAAGGCGGGCAGCCCGTCGCCCAGCGCGGTGATGCTGTCCGCCGGCATATCCGCCTCATGCTCCCGCGTCTCGATCTCCTCGTCGATCAGCGCCTCCAGCTCAAAGGCGTTGCTGCTGCCGCTGATCAGCAGACGCAGATAGTCGACGATAAACCCCGTGACGGCGGCGTCGGCCAGCAGGCGCGGATAGCGGCTGAAAATGGCGCTGCTTTGCGGCTCCTCGATCTCCGCCTCCAGCGACATCATGCCGTTCTGGCGCCCTTTGCTCAGCAGCAGATAGAGCAGCGCCAGCAGATCCAGATAGGTGGACTGGCCATAGCGCGCGCCGCTAAACAGCCGCGGCAGCGCTTTGCCGGTCGCCTTGATCGCCTTGATATTATTGCCGACGAAAAAGGCGCCGACGCCCGAGCCGCCGATAATCAGTAACTCCAGCGGCTGAAACAGCGCGCCCAGCTGGCCGCCCGATAACACAAAGCCGCCAATCACGGCGGCGCATACCACCACATAGCCTAAAACAACCAGCACAATAACCTCTTTACGCGAAACGGCCCCCTGAACACGAGGCGTCAGGCGGGCGCGAAAATGGCGCGGGGTGCGCCGGATAACAGCAGAAAATGCGACCCGGTTTAGCGCGTGGCGCGGGTGCGATGAAACGGCAGCACCTGCCTGTCGCGCGCCGGCTCGGCGGACGCGGAGGCGCGCGCCTGCTGCTCCAGCGCGTTGAGCAGGCAGGTGGATAAAATGATGCCGGTGTGCACGCCCTGCAGCGCGTCGAGACGCGAGCTTTTGGTCACCGAGTGAAGGGTGGCGGCGTTGTCGATGCGCAGCTGGCAAATCAGCCGATCCATCGACGCCAGATGAATCAGCTGCGGCAGGGTGAGATCCTGCAAAATATCGATACGCTCGTCGTTAATGCCTAACGTAAAGCAGGCGGCATAGCGATCCTGTTTAATCAGGCGCTGCGCCAGCAATAAATACGCGAGGTTAAGTTCATATATTTTATGCAGCCGATCGCCGTAGCTGGTCATAATATGCTGTCCTTTTCTGTGGGCTTATTCTCTGTTGCGGCTAGCGCGATAAATCGAGTCGCGCGCGAATACGTTTAATGGCCTGACTGTGCAGCTGGCTAACGCGCGTTTCCGTGACGCCGAGGATATAGCCGATCTCTTTCATATTTAATTCCTGCTGATAGTAGAGATTCAGCAGCAGCTGCTCTCTTTCCGGCAGGCTTTTGATCTCTTCGCTGATGCGCGCCGTCAGGCGGGAAAACAGCGTCTCGTTGAGGGGATCCAGCGCCTCATGGGCGCTGTCCGGCTGCTCGACGCTGTCGCCATACTCCTGCTGCAGCTCCTCCAGCGAGTAGATCAGGCTGTTGTTGCTCTCTGCCAGCATGGTGTGATACTCCGCCAGCGAGACGCCCAGCTGCCGGGCGATCTCCGCTTCGCCAGCCGGCGCGCCGGTTTGCTGCTCCACGCGCTGTATCGCCGCCGCCAGCTGCCGCGAGTTGCTGCGCACCCGCCTCGGCACCCAGTCGCGCTCGCGCAGTTCGTCAATCAGCGCCCAGCGCACGCGCTGGCTGATATAGGTGCTGAGGGCGACACCCTTTTTCGCGTCATACTGCTCAACCGCATTAAGCAGCCCGACAACGCCGGCCTGAATAAGATCGTCCAGCTCGACGCTGGCCGGCAGTCGGGCATGTAAATTCAGCGCTTCCCTGCGAACCCAGTATCGATATTTAAGCCACAGCGCCTGCTTATCGATAATTCCTGCTGAGGTGTAGATTCCGTCCAAAATAAATCTTTCCAGCACGCTAAGTGAGGCCGTTATTATTAGCGATCGCCTGACAATCAAATAGAGTAATAAGCGAAAACAAATAGGCTTACTTCTGCGTAAAACGGCGTGTATTATTTTTAAATAAACGACGACGGCGCGACGTTATTTATTTTACGCCGGGTGATTTAAAAACTGACCCACTCTTCTTCGGCCGGCGCGCCTTTTTTTCCGGCGGCGGCTTCACCCTGCGGTGCGCCCTTTCGCACCGGCGGCAGCGCGCTTTTAGGCGTCGGCTTTTCCGCCTGCGCGGCGTGCGCCTGCAGCGAGAACTGCGCCACCGCGCGCTCCAGATGGTGCGCCTGCTCCTCGACGAAGCGCGCCACGTTGGCCGCCTGCTCCACCATGCTGGCGTTTTGCTGCGTCACCAGATCCATCTCGTTGACCGCCTGCGCAATCTGGTTGATGCCGGTGCTCTGCTCGTCAGAGGCAGAGGTGATTTCCGACATGATGTCTGTCACCTGGGTCACCGATTTCACCACCTCCTGCATGGCGGCACCGGCCTGCTCTACCTCCTGCGAGCCGGTGTTCATATTGCTGACGCAGACGTTGATCAGCTGGCGGATCTCCTTCGCCGCGTCCGCGCTGCGCTTCGCCAGATTACGCACCTCGCCCGCCACCACGGCGAACCCGCGCCCCTGCTCGCCCGCGCGCGCCGCTTCCACGGCGGCATTCAGCGCCAGAATGTTGGTCTGATTGGCGATGCTGTCGATAACGCCGTTGATGTCGGCGATCTGGCGCGAGTTTTCGCTGATCTCCCGCATAATGCCGTCGAGATTAACCATTACCTCGCCGCCCTTGCGCGCGCTGCCGCTGGCGCTTTCCACCAGCTGTCTGGCGCTATGCGCGTTGTCGGCGTTCTGCCGCACGGTAATCTTCAGCTCCTCCATGCTGGCGGCGGTCTGCTGCAGCGCCGAGGCCTGCTGCTCCGTGCGCGAGGAGAGATCGTTGTTGCTGCTGGCGATCTCCTGCGCGCTACCGTAGATGCGGCTGACGCCGTTGCGGATATCGGAAACGGTGGCGATCAGCGACAGGCGCATCTTCTCCAGCTCGGCCAGCATCTCGCCGATCTCATTGGCCGCGCCGATCGCCACGGGCTGGCTCAGGTTGCCGGACGCCAGCACGGCGAAGGCTTCCCGCGTCTGGTGCAGCCGCTGAAACAGCGCGCGCTTCAGCCACTGGCGGATCATCACCACCATCGCCACCGACAGCGCGAGGATCGCCAGCGCCAGCACCATCATCTGACTGTTTTTCCCGTCTGCCTGCTGCTGATGATCGCGCAGGATAGCGCTTAACACCGCGTCATACTGGTCGATATGCGCCTTCAGCGCGGTGCGCAGGTCGCTGACCTCTTTGCCCTGCTCTACCAGGCTGAACGTGCTCTGTCCCGGTTTGGTCAGCGTCTCTTTGTGACGCAGGGCAAAGGTCATCAGGCTGTCGAACGCCTTGCAGACGCGCTGCCGCTGCTCATGCTCTGCGGCAGAGAGCGACGGCTGCTTGAGAAAGCGCCGGTAGCTCTGATTTGCCTGGTCAAACAGGGTGTCGATCTCCTCCAGCAGCTTTTTATCCAGCGCGGCGTTACTCATTTTGCTGAGAGCGAGATTTTCCGCTACCACCATGCCAACGGCGTTATTCAGCAGCGCGGCGGCGTCCTGCAGCTGGTTATCGGAAGTGGCGATGCTGATGGAGTCTTTCAGCTCCTGGTCAAAGCGGTGCGCGCTGGTGAAATTAAATAAAGAGACGATCGCCAGAAACAGCACAAAAACGATCATCAGGACGTTAAGTCCCGTGGCAATCTTTATGTTTTTAAACATGTCGGCCCTACGAAATAAGAATGGATAAGTGAGAAGGTTTCAGCTGACGTAATTAAACAGCGACATTTTTTGCAGCGTCTGAAATACCGTCATCGACGAACTCAGCGCGAATTCAGCCATTTTCGACTGCGAGATCAAACTAATTTGCGTGTCGGGATCGGAGCCGACCGTCTGCTGCAGGCGCGATTCCAGGGTGATCTTCTGCGTGGCGGCGCTAAAGCCGAGCGATTCAAGCTGCTGCAGGCTGGTGCCCACCTGCGCCTGGATCTTGCCGAGATTGTCGATGTTGTTTTTCACGCTCTTTGTGACGCTGTCCAGCGTGGTTTGCAGCGTCTGGCGATCGTCATCGCTGGTGACGGGCGTGTTCAGGGCGTCGATCGCCTTGTCGATCGACGCCAGCAGATCGTCGTCGCTGCCGCTCATAAATAGCGCCTGGCCGGTGTGGCCGACCTGCATCGTCACGCTGTCGCCTACCTGCTGCATCATCGCCGTGTCGCCGCCCTGATAGCGGCCATCCGCCGTGAACGGCTCGGTGCCGGTTTTATAGCCGGAAAAGAGGTAGCGCCCGCTGCTGTTGCGGCTGTTGCCCAGGTCGCGCAGGCTGCTGCGAATGCCGCTCAGAGTGGTCGCCAGCGCCTGGCGATCTTCATCGGAGTATGCGCCGTTGCCGCCGGCGACAAGGGTTTCAGAGAGGGTGCCGGTGAGGATGTTGGCGATGCTGCTCAGGGTGTTGTCTTCCTGGCCGAGCGCATCCTGAGCGTAGGTTCTCGCCGTGTCGTACTGGTCCATATCGGCCAGCGCCGTTTGCCAGCTTACCGCCTGCGACGCGCCGGCGGGATCGTCAGAGGGCTTCAGCAGCGTCTGGCCAGCGGAGAGGCGGGTATAAATATCGTTTCCGCTGGCCATCGCATTAGAAATACTTTCAATATTATGCTGATACATATAGTAAGTACTGAGACGCATTGCGAAATCCTTTTTCGATAACAGAGTGGCGGCCGCAGACTATTTAATACTGAGAAGGGTATCAAACAGGGTGGTCGCCGTTTGCAGCACCTGAGAGTTGGCCTGGTAATACTGCGTGTACATTTGCAGGTTGATATATTCTTCGTTGATATCGACGCCGGCCACCGACTGCTGCTGCTGCTCCCACTGCGCCGCGACGCTCTGCGCCGTGGTGCGGCTGGCGTTGAGCGTGGTCATTGAGGAGCCGACCGAGCTGACCAGGCTGGCGTAGGCTTCGCTCAGGGTCGCTTTGCCCACCACCGGCTGGTTCTTGATATCGAGCATTTTCTGGATGTTTTCGTTATTGCTCTCGTCGCTGGCATCGGCAGAGCTGGAGGCGGCGATGCCGTCGCCGTCGGCAATCGCCACGCTGAGCGAGTCCGCCGCGCCGGCGGTCGGGTTAAACAGAAAGCTGTCGTCTGCCTGCGGTGTGCCCTGCGGCGTTACGGTGATACCCTCGAAGCTGAGCGAGCCGTCATCGCCGACGGTCGGGGTAATGGCGCGTCCGTCGGCGGTGGTCACCGCCCAGTCGCTGCTGGCGGGGCCGGTAAAGGTCAGGCGGTACTGCTCCGCCTTGACCGCAGACAGGTCGCTGCGGGTGACTGCCAGCGTCGCGTCGCCCTGGTTAGTGCTGTTAGCGATCGCCTGCGGATCGGCAAGGCTGAAAATATCGCCGCCCGCGTTGCCCTCCAGATCGTAGCCGCCTCGGTTCACCTGATTGAAAGCGTTCGCCATCTGCAGCGCCAGCTGGTTGAGCTGGTTGCGCGCGTCGCTTAAGTCGTGATTGCGAAAGGCGAACAGCCCGCCCAGCGTGCCGCCGTCTAATTTCTCTTCATCCAGCCGCGTGGCGTTGCCGGAGGCGTCGGTGTAGGAGACCACCGTTTTGCTGGGATCCTCCTCCGCAGGCTGCGCTTTCAGTTCGCACGTGCTGTCGCCGTTCACCAGCGACAGGCCGTTCGCCAGGGTGACGTCGACGCGCCCGGTGACGCTGTTTTCATTGACTTTGATGCCGGTCAGGCCGCTGAGCTGC
>Ga0157364_1006525_pt1 | contig 12000 bp, 14 predicted proteins | sample AttsexASBM2_FD_111476 | JGI IMG/M metagenome (GOLD analysis project Ga0157364, IMG submission 111476) | Fungus gardens microbial communities from leaf cutter ant in Ribeirão Preto, State of São Paulo, Brazil - Atta sexdens ASBM2 | ecosystem: Host-associated > Fungi > Mycelium > Unclassified ...
AAGTGGGTTTACGACCAATTTCATTGAGGATGTCAAGATCAACTTGGCAATGGAGAGTGGTGTTGAATGTGTTATGGAGGGCATCCCATAAGCTTTCTGGGGATAGGCATAGGGAGCCATTATGCTTGATGGCTTTGATAGCTGGAAGTTTACACCTGTTAATCCAATTCATTAGTTCCCAAGGACCTTTTCTTTTATTGGTGACTTCTTGAATTTTTTTGTCAAAAAAGATTCTCTTGATATTCTTAACAACTTTCTTGAAGTTCTTCCAATTTTCAAGACTTCTTGATGCTCTATAGTTGTTGAGAGATTGACTACAATTGTCTGTCTACCACTGTTTGGAATGCTTGAAAATTCTTGATTTCTTGGCATTTTTCTTCCAAGCTTGGTTTATGATCATTCCAAGTTGATTGACAATACTTTCCAATTTGTCAGAGTTGTTGATGACAGATATGCCTAAGCTTTTGAAACTCAAAATGACTTCTTTAACAAAGGCCATTTCCTGGTTGCTCTTTGGGTGAATCGTAAGTTTTGAAGATTGAATGACTTTTTCAATAATGGGAATTTTGATGGAGAATGGGGCATGGTCCAAAGATAGGCAGTTTCCAGGATGGATTGAGTGATAATTAAGTTTATAAGACCCACAGCGCAGGAACATGAGATCAATCACCAAATTCGACATGTCAGAATATCTAGTTGGACAAGGGTTAGTTGGAGTAGACAAAGAGAGATTGAAAGAGTTAGCTATAATAATTAGATCGTCACTAACTGAAGAATGGAATGGAAAAGCAGAATTCCATAAACTATCTCTAATATTGAAGTCGCCTGTCATAAGAAGAATATTTTCAATATTCACCTCAGTATCCTTGAGATACTTTAAGGCTGTATGAGAAGAGTCAGAGTAAACATTCATGATGTAGTAACAAACATTACAGTTGAAGAAAGAAATGAGACTAATATCTCTGTGATTAATAATGTCTTTGCAGAGCAAGAAATGAAGCAATGAAAGACAAATATTTACATAGGAAATGACTTTAGGTGAGTCTGACCTATCCAATGGAAACCTAGCAAATGCGATCCAGTTGGGATGATGACAAGTTCCCATAAGAGAATCCCCTTCACTGTTAGAAGAACTGGGAACTTTGCGAATTTCGGACCATGGAGGTTCTTGGATTAGTATGATGTTAAACTGAGTTTGGGTCTCAAGGAGAGTATTGATGATTAGCAAGTTCTTATAAATGTTTTGCAAAAGAATTTTGATGTTCTTCACAATCATTGTTGAGCTAAGCCGTTCCCTTCAGAATGAATTGATTTGGATCTATTTTCACAGATCTCAGCGTACTTCCTCTATTACTATTCCCTATTAAACCTATGTCTCCAGAACAGACATTGGTTGGAGTCTGCTTGATGATCTCCTCAGCGATTTGAGCATTTGAATGAGTGAGGGCATGGTTCCTCTTTTTTCGTTTTCAATCTTGGAGGGTTGATCTTGTTGTTTATCTTGTAACACCATCCAAATTCCCAATGGTGTTCAGATTTATGAGAACCGTTGCATTTGACACATTTTGATCCTTGGATTCTGCATGAGAATGTTGTGTGACCCCACTTCCAACAATTTTTGCACTGCAGTATGCCAGGGTTCATGTTGGCTTCCCAAATGGTTGCAATATAACTTCCAATGTTGAAACATCTGTTAATGAGCATCTTGGCATTACTGCCACTCTGGATGTCCCAGATATTTATCCAAACAATTGACATGTCAGATTTAGGAGAAACCTTTATTACTCTTGGTTTAGAAGCAAGAGAAATATTATCAAAGATATGATTCTGCTTGAGGATCATTTCAATGTCATTAGAAGTAAGCCTTTTTTGAGAATTCTCATGAGGGTAGAATGGGATACCAATAATCTTTAAGTAAGTCTGTCAGACTGTTAACTGGTTATGATTGATCAATATTATGGAAATAGAAATAGAAATAAAAAATAGAGTGAAATTGTCCTTATACATTGAGTCATACTTGAAATAATAACATTATACTCCTCTTTGTTGAATAAACATTCTACTTATTCATGATCAGCACAGCTCAACTTGTATCTCCACAACCACTGTATTAGTTATCATAAACTAAGTTATATTGGGAAGCTTCAAATGAGAGCTATCTGCACATATGTGAGATGTCCAAAAGTAACAATGGATCATTGAGATATCAAACTATTAGTAATAAGTTTTGTTGGCTATTATAGAACTTGATAAAGGTTCTACTATAGAGTAGTCTACTTTACAACTCTAAAGCTATAAGTTTCTATGATGTTCTATGAAGTCATATGACTGTGACTATGACATAGGTCACTTTTCAGTTACAATTTGTGATATTTGTTATCACTACCATATCACATTATATCATATTTCTGTTACAAACTTCATTCAGCTTGTATCTTCACAACTAGTAGACTAATTTTCACAAACTAAGTTGCCCTGTAAAGCCCCAAATAAGAGCTATCTGCACATATATGGGATGTACAAAAGTGACAACAAACAACTGAGATATCAGGTCATTAGTAACTGTAAAATCTTCATTTGCTAATATCTCATAAACAACTGGACAGATTTGCACAATCAAACTTGTGTTGGAAAGTGCTCATCAAACTGTTTTCAATAATATATGGTATATTACACAGCAATGAGTATTCATAGAGATACAAGTATATTAATGTAGTGACATAATTAGTTATCTTCTAAAATTAGCCTGATAGCTGCTATGACAGATAATAGCTCCTATCAGGTATGAGTTTTGATCATGTGATGGCAACAGCTTGTACACAGACCATTACTCTTTTGTATATATACTTCTATGTCTGAGGATTAGATCTTAGACTTAACAACATCATTCTTTATTCTTTATTATCTGTATTGATCTTAATCATCATTGTTATTATTATTGAACTTCTGTATCACTCTTAAACCTCTGAGAATGCATCCAAGATTCAGATATCACAAATAAGTGAGTAGTTCATTTTGTGATAATTCCTTAGCTAAGTTCAAAGAAGAAAATAAGAAAACTAAATTTAAAAAAATTGAAAAGAAATCATAAAAAATCTGAAAAAGATTTCTATCTTTGTGTTATATCCCAATCTGACCACATTCATCCCAGCTCACAGATAATGCTACTCTTCTCATCTGTATTTCCTGATCTTTTCTAATATAGATTACTAGTTTCTATTCTATCTCAAATGTCCTCACTGAATTCTTGTTAACTTTATGAATTTTCATTTCTAGTATCTGAAAATTACTAGAAACCAGAATAATACTTAGTAGTCTCCATTCCTAAATACTTAGTATATAAGCTAGTAGTTTACACTGTAAGTCTCATTCTGAAAATTAACTAAAACTATCATTAAATTTCAGTGTTAGTAATGATATATCTCCCATCTTCTAGTAGACTTATTTGCTAGTCATGTTCTAAGTAGCTTATCTAAAATATATAACCAGTGTGATTTATAAAGGTGTAACATATAAGCTAAAGCTAAAGATCATTCTGACTTCTATATTCCACATTCTCAGATTGTTAGACACTATTTATATCTTGTTATCTGAGATCTGATAAGATCTCTTGGAAGTCTAAATAGTCAGTTTATATATTATTCAAGAATGTAAAAGACAAAGTCAGAATAATCTTTATGTTATAAGACGAGAGTGTGGACAGACTTTGGCTAAGGTTAGGGTTAGCTGGACATAGATAAGATATTAATTATTAGTCTACAATGGAAGAAGAGAATGTGACCTAGAAGTCATATGATATAGGCTAGAGTAGTCTAGAGCAGTCTGGAAGGACTTAGGGTCTAGAAAGATTAGAAAGAGTATAGAAAGAGTTAGGATTAGGAGTGACATCAAGGGACATGAGTTCCTCATAGTGTACACATGGTGTATGCAGGGTGACAGAGAGTAAAGAGTATGATGTCAGAGCACATGGACATGGTATGGTGGTCTTGAGGTAAAAGTATAGTGGATGAGTAATAGGACATGAGGTAGAGGTATAGACATAAGGGCTAGTAGATATTGTTGTAGCATAGACCACATTGTATTTATATAAATAGAGAAGCAATGCAGCAAGGGCTCCTTATCAAGTTCTTTTGTAATCCCCACTACTAGATAGCCTTCTGTGAGCTTTGCTGAAGTAAGCATACTACAAGTGCCATTCCAGCAAGTGGTTGCTACAACACTTTGGCTTCAGTTTATATGCTATACCTCTATAAGTTGTAACTGGTTACATATTTCAAAAAAGGACTTGGTAAACTTAGGGGGTTGAGTGTTACAACTCAAAGATCTTAAAGTATGTCAATAAGAAGAATTTTGTATCAAGGTTAACATAAGAGAACTCAATAGAAAACTCTGTACAGAATTGCCTATTTTATATACTCTAGACTGATAGTCCATACTATACTACAATTAGCCTACCCTAAATAACTATATATATAATATGCTATATAATATTATTCCTTTTAGAATTTTCTTTAATATCCCATGTGACTGTGACTGATGTGTAATGTCATGCTAAACTCTAACTCTAGATCCAGAAATAAAAAATAAATAAAAATAAAAATAAAAACAAAAATAAAATCAAGTCCAACTTTTGCAATTCTAATATTACTTCCCCTTCAAGATTACTTCTCTAGAGAAACTGACTTCTATTTTTACTAGTTTCTCTCTAACTTCTTTAAATACTCATTTTCAAACTTGTTATTATTCTATCTATACAACATCTTTATTGTATATTTTTCTAGTAACTTTTTTCTTCTAAAGTCTTTTTCCTCTACCATATCTAATTTCTCCTGTCTTCTAATTTTTGCATTCAACCTTTCTTCAAATTCTATTACTATTCCTTTTATATTCTCTAAGTTCTCCTCTTTTTTCTAACTATTATATTCTGCTATAAACCCCTTCCATCTCACTAAGTACTTTACAACCTCTCTTATTTTTCTTTTATTTAATATTTTTTCTACCTCCCATTCTTTGACTCTTTCTATCTCTACTAGTTTTACTTCTTCTATCTTTTTCTCTTTGACTTGTTTTTTATATTATACTATCTGACTGATGTTTACAACTAGGTAAGTTCTCATTGAGGTAGGCAATTGTAATTTGACTACATTAGTAGATACCACTTTCTTAATAAGATATGGATCAACATATCAATCCACTAATTTCTTTGCCAGCTATTCTGTTGTGGCAACCACTTATCACAATGACAAATGATCTCACTAACGAGTAAATCTCTCAGTAGAGTTATAATGTGGGAATTTCACAAGAGAACTCGACAAGGAGTCTCTGCTTAATTAGAGTCCTATATATACAAAGTCCTCATGGTCCATGCTACTAATATTTAACCCTGCCCTTATGTCCATGCTTCTTCCTTATGTTCGCCTCAAGGCCACTATGTTGTATACATGTGCCCTGACATCATCTTCTAGATCCTTTCACCATCTTCTAGGCCTATAATATCACATCATGTGACATGTCATGTGACTGCAGTGTCACATGCCTCTTCATCATCTAAAAGAAAAAAAGGAAAAAGAAAACAAAATCTCTATAAAGTCAGAAAATAAAAGAAAAAGAAAATAAAAATTATTCATGTTCAAAGCATCCCATAACACATTCCTTAAATACTAAGTTCTTTGTACTTAATGTTATTCTATTACTCTTTTTCCATTCCTCCACTTCTTTTCTTCCTCTATCTGCTTGTTGTTGTGGCAACCACTAGACACAAAGTCCAATAGCAACACAAGCAATAAATCTCTCAGTAGGATATCAAGTGGGGATCACAAGAGAACTCAACAAGAAGTCCTTACTGTATTGCTATCCTATATATACTACTACATATGGTCTGTGCTATGACTATGCTTCTACTGTGCATCCTACCCTAAAGTCCATGCATCATCCATGAGTGTACCATATGTATATCATGTGGTAGCAATGCAGTTAACATGCTCCTTGATATCATCATCTAGACTCTTCTAGCCCATAGATCCTTTTAGGCTCTTTTAGACCACTCTAGGCCTTATGACATAATGTCATGTGACTTCCATGTTGCATGCCTTCTCTCTCTTGCCATAAACTAATAAAATAATATTCTTCTACTAATATATAAGGAAATCTCTTTCCATACTTCTTCATCTCATAATGCTTGTCACTTTATCTTCTCCTATACCTTTCTTAATGCTACTCCTGCTTCTTTCTGTACTTTTATTATCCTTTCTGTGAACTCTATTGATTTTTCTATTTTTTCTTTTCTCCTTATGTTTACTTCTATTTTCAATTCTCTACTATAGTTTGCTATAAATAGAGATACCTTCATTGCTGAATGTACTTTATTATTAACTGCAAATTCTGCTGATGCCAATTATTCTGGCCAATCCTTTTGTCTATGATCAACAAAAAACCTTAGATATTGTTCTAGTTCTTGATTTATTCTCTCTGTCTAACTATCTGTTTGAGAATAGAATACTGTCAACAACTTCATCTCAATTTCTAACATTCTATTCAACATTCTAGTCAACTCTGCCACAAACTGTAGTTCCCTATCTGACACTACACTCTTTGGCAACCTATGGAACTTCCATATATTATCTCTAAACAGTCTTATCAAACCTTATACTAAAGTCCCTTCTGTTATTACTACAAAATGCATCATTTTTGACAATCTATCACAGACTACTAGAATTGCATCTTTATAGCTACTAAAGGCAACTTTGTAATAAACTCTACTATCAGATGTGTTCATGGTTTCTCTAGTATCTCACTCAACTTCAGTTTTCCCACTAGTACTTCTATTCTATTCTTTATTCACTAACATATATCACATCTTTCCATATCTCTCATTATCTCTGGCCACTAATAGTTCCTCATTACCAGCTCTGTCATCTTCCATCTTCTGCCATGTCTTACTATCAGTACATTATGGTGTAATCAGATTATCTCTGCTCTCAACTCTTCATTTTTCAGCACATATACTTTTTCTTCTTTCAACACTAAATCTCTCTCTATCTACTATTCATCTCCTCTCAACAATCTGATTCCTGCTCTCTTCATTTCCTCTACTACTATAACTACTTCTTTGTTCTTATTTCTAGCTATTTTTAATTTTTCTACTATTTCTACTTCAGGTCCTTCTATTACTACTTTTTGTAAACTACAAATTTATTGGCCCTTAATTAATAATTTATTATTATTGTCATTTTCTACACCTACTTTCCAGTCCAGTTTTCTACTAAGTCTATCTGCTTTCTCCATTTTTGTACCTGGTACATGTTTCAAGCTCATCCAGACCTCAAACTTGGATTTTGTGCCCTTTAATAAATGCCTTCAGTTTTCTAGTTCTCTTATTACCACTAATATCTTCTTATCATGAATCTTATAGTTTCTTTCTTTCTTTCTTGTTTAGAGATTTTGAGAGGAAAGCTATTGGTCTCCACCTTCCATCTTTGCACTTCATAGATAATACTTCTTCTATTGCATAATCTAATACATCTACTTCCATCTTCATTTTTTTGTCTAAGTTTAGTGCTGCTAACACTGGTTTTTTTGTAAATCTCTCCTTCAGCTCTCTAAATACTTTTTCCTGTTTCTCTATCCAATCCCACTTCTAATCCTTCTTCATTATATCATGCAAAGGTTTAGCTATTGCTGTAAAAATTTTAATAAACTATTGATAGTAATTCACCAGTCTTAAAAACTTCTATATGTCTTTAACTCTTTTTAGAGTTGGTCAGTCCAATACATCTTTTACCTTCTATTCTTCCATCTTGATTCTCTCAGGTCCTATTACTACTTCTAGAAATTCTACTTCCTATATCTTCCACTTGTATTTTTCTGGTTTAATATATAAATCATTCTCTGCCAGCTTTTTTACTACTTTTTTCACTATCTCGTCATGTCTCTCTTCTCCCTCTATTCTTATTATCATGTTATCTATAAAACTTGCTACTTTTCCAGTGTTAATGAGATCCCAAATGATTTCATTCATCATGGTCTGAAATATAGCCAGTGAGTTCATTAGTCTAAAGAATATTACTGTTGGCTTAAACAACCCTTCTGGAGTTGTAAATGTCATCTTCTACTCATCTTCTTTCTATATTCATATATTATTATAACCCCATCTTAAGTTCATTTTTGTAAATACTTTTTTAGTATCAAAATATTCTACAATATCTGAAATAAGAGACAAAGAATAATTATTTTTAATAGTCCATTTATTAAGATATCTATAGTCCTGAACCATACACTTCTTCCCTACAAAGAATACTGGTGCCATTTAAGATGACTTTGAGGGCCTGATATACTCTTTTCTCAATTGTTCTGATATGAACTTGTCTATCTCCTCTCTCTCCTCTCTTGACAATAGATATACCTTTCTCTTTCTTGGCACAAATCCTTCCTTAGTTTCAATAGCATGATTTCATAATTTCCTTGTGGGCATTCTTTTACTTTGTTTCTTTCCAAACATATGAATATACTTGTGGAAACATTCTGGTACCAGCTTCTTTACTTCTTCTCCTAATTTTGCTACTTCTTCCTCATCCCAAATTTTCTATTCTTCTGCTATCTTTTTTACCTTTATTTTCCTCTTCTTTTTTGGTTTTTTTTCTTCTTCTTTTCTTTCTCCATCTTCTGTTCTTTCTCTTCATGCTTCTTTTCTTTTTCTTTTTTTCCCCCTCTTCTTTTTGTTTCTGCCATTCTGCTTTCTCCTGCTCTAGTCTCTCCTACTTTCCACACTCTTCTGGACATCTCATTATTTTCACCTCCTGTATTCTCCAGTCAATCTCAGAGTTATGGTATGCAAGCCATGGCATTCCCAAAATCATACTCCACTTCTGTCCTCTGATCATATCTATCTCTGCTCTCTCCCTATGTCCCTGATAATAAATATTTACTTTCACTATATATTCAATCTGCCCTTTCTTATTAAAGAAACTATCCACTTTTCTTACATATATTAGTCTTTCTATTTTTTTCAGCTTCAATTCCTGCTTTCTTGCAAACTTCAAACTTATAACTAAACCTGTTATCTCACTATCTAACAGTACTTCCACTATCACTTCTTCTTGTGTATCAATCTTCTCTAGCCCAATTTTTACTGTAACTTCTCTTAACATGTCTCTATTATCCAGACTGTAGCAGGATATATTATCTATTCTACCAAGCATTACAAATCTGTTGTAGCTACTGAGACCTAATTGAGAACTATTAGATATCTGTCTCTATTTAAATACTGTTCATTCTCAATTATCCTTCTTTGTCTATTATTCTCTTTATACTCTACTCTTCTTTCTTGTTCAATTCTTTCCCTATTCTTACATTTTCTTGCTAAATACCCAAACCCTTCACAACTATAACAATTCCTTCCTCAATCCACTTCCATTGTATAAGGGTTTTTCTTCATTTTCCCTCCTTCTCTCCCTTGTTTTTGTAGGGGATTTCTAACCACTACTACATTTGTTCTTTCTATCTCTTCCATTAAAGTAGGCCCTGCTAGCACCTGCTGCATTTCTTGTCTTCTTGGCTATATTTGGGCTGGAGGCAGTTATAGTCTGACTTCTCCCTGATTATTCTCCAGCCCTTTCTGTCTTTGTCCTTGGTTCTTGCTCTTTTTTCTACCTCTCAGCCTTTCTTCTTCCCTGATTTCTCTCTAATATCTATCCAAATTAGTAACACATTCATACTACTGTTCAATATTCTTAAGAGGCCTTTCTGTCTTTATTAGCTTCTTCCTGATCATTCTATTTATTCCTCTTTTAAATTCCTTCACCAATACTCCCTCTCTTATATCCACTTCTTCTAGCTGTTCTTCAAAACTCTTGTATGAATTCTTCTATCATTTTTTCCCCTTGTTCTATTCTTTTGAGCTCTACTACCTTGATTGATTCTTTGTTCTCTCCTTCAAACTCTTTCTTTAGTTCTAACAAAAATTCTCCTGCTGATCCAAATTCAGCTTTTCCTGATTCTAAATTCTTCAATAAATTCTCTTTCTATATGTCTACCAATCCTTCCTATATATATAACAACATCCACTAGATTTGTTCTTCTACTATTGTTCCTTTCATCTTCATCCTCAGATATAGCCTGCATGCTGTAATAAAACCTTCTACTCTACTAGCTTCTCCATTAAACACTGGTGGTTTGGCTATCTTTATATCAGATCCTGTATTGGATTCTTCTCTCTCTCCCCTTTCTGCTAACAGTGCTTATAACACTGTTATCAGTCCTTGCTGCTATCTTATCTAAAGCAATAGCTGGTTGATGTCATGTTAACTCATGGTATGATAATTTGAGAGGAAGTTGATAGGTAATGGTAATTGTGGTGGAGGTAAGGATGTGTAAAGCAGTAGTAGAGAGGAGCCAGTGCTGGCATTATTCTCAAACTTATATTCTAAGCTTGAAATAATTTTTGTAAGTATTAGTAAGCTCTCTTCTTGTTCCACCTCATACTTTTTACCAATAACTTCAACTACTGAATTTTACTCTAAAGAAATGTAAATAATTTTGACCTAAGAAGATCATTCTACTCTAAGCAAGGTCTTAAGAACACCTATCATTCTCCTACATATACTGGTCATAAGGGAACCAACAGCACAGAGTTGATAATAAAAAAAGGGTAAAGAGTACATCTACAAAAGATGATATATCTGAAGCATACCAGTAAGCTTTAATACAACCAAATGGTCAAACTTCCCCTGTTTGACTAGTATACTTCTTGAGCCTAGGGTCTGACTATTTTACTTGACTAAGAAACAAGTTGTCTCTTGGTTGAGGATGATTAAAGAGTAAAGTAGAAAGGGCCCTGAGTTGAGCAGTTTCAAGATAGAAATCAAGTTCTAATGTTATAACTCAAAGACTATTATAACCTTAGGTTTGGCTCAGGTTACAACTTAGGCAAAGACTTGAGTAAGAGTAGGAAATAGAGTCAATTGGTAAAGTGTAAGAATACAGGATAGTATCTACAGCTATATATATCTATTGACTATGAGGCTTATGTGTTATATACATATGGTAAATAAGTCATGTTCTCAATGTCTACTATATAAGGTATTGACTGAGACAACTATAGCATAGCTAATTATTACATCATAAAGAAACTATTCTAGAACATATAGTTTATAATATAGCCACATTGTGAGCATGAGATATCATTAGAGTTAATATAAGAGGACTTGATAGAGAACTCTGTACAGGATTGTTTACGTTATATACTCTAGACTAATAGTCTGTACTACACTACAATTAGCTGAGTTCTCTAACAAACTCATTCCAATCCTGAGTATCTGTTTCTTCTTCAAGCTGATCTAGCTTCTTCTGGGTATAAATGTCAACTATGTTTTCTCTAAGTTGGGCTAGGATTGTTATCATTCTGTCATCCATTTCTGTTACTCTGTTGCTCTTAAAGAATAATCTGATTCTCCTCCACTAGTCTTTGAATTTCATTCTGTTCCCATTGAACCATTCTAGATCTGGAACTATACTCTTAGGCATAACTGCCTGTTTGTTTTATACTGCTTGTATTGGTACTATTGACATTGTATCTGTAGTCTCTGTTTTTGTTGTTTTATTTGAGACATTTTCTTTGGTGATCCTCAATGATCTTAGTCACTCTGACAATGCCTTCAAATCATTTTCTTGATCTATCCTACTGTCTATGGGCTGTACTACAAATATTATTTGTCTTCCTGATGGTCTAAAACTATAAATGTTCTAGTGGCCTAACCATTATGCACTCTTCTTTTGCAAGATAAGCCTGATAATGCTCTACCAAATATTATGACCTTAAGCTTGGCTTAGATTGTAACTTAGATAAGACTTGAGTAGAGAAGAAAAGAATGATTAATTAGTAAAGTGTAAGAATATAGAATAGTATCAGCCTACCCTAAATAACCATATATATAATATATTATATAATATTATTCCTTTCAGAATCTTCTTCAATATCCTATGTGACATATGATTGTGTGACTG